>Ga0105356_10001373_pt1 | contig 24063 bp, 24 predicted proteins | sample GOMGulsemesocosm_3_FD_83502 | JGI IMG/M metagenome (GOLD analysis project Ga0105356, IMG submission 83502) | Methane-oxidizing microbial communities from mesocosms in the Gulf of Mexico - GOM9D Gulf of Mexico | ecosystem: Environmental > Aquatic > Marine > Cold seeps | place: Gulf of Mexico... | reverse complement strand
TAAAAATGCGGATGACAAACAAGCGACTTTGGAAATGGCTTGCTGGTGACGTAGCGCTGTATAACAAGCAATTAATCCGCCCATAGAACTGCCCATCATACTTGTATATTCCCGAGCTGGTTTGCTACGATATCGTCTATCTATACTAGGTTTAAGCTCATTCACTAACCAATCAGAAAACGCTTTGCCTTGAGCCAATTTGTTACTAAAGGGCAAATATTCCATTCTTCTATTATCTCCAGCGTGGTCGACTGCCACGACAATTGACGTTAAAGCTGAACTTTCTTCGGCAAAGTTTTCCATTAGTTCGTCCATTTGCCATTCGCCCGCATTAGCTGTTTTGCTATCGAAAACATTCTGCGCATCTGTCATGTAAATAACGGGGTAGCGTTTGTCAGAATCTTTATAATTAGGTGGTAAATATATTCTTATTTTTCTTTGCCCTTCAAACGTCGGCAACTCAATGTTTTCAATTATCACTGTTCCTACAATCGAACTAGGGACTTCTTTATTAGATAAATCGGCCCAGTCAGCAACTTCAATATTAATCATTTGCGAGTCACCACTAACTGTGTAATTTCTATTCTCTCGATTGGCTCCACTAGCTGTTATTTCTACAGTGCCCCAGTTGCCACGTGTTACTTTAAAGTTAAGTACTTTATCTTTTTCAAAAGCGGGGAAAGTGTACTGGTACGTTCCATTGTCACTTTTTATCAATTCAAAACCCGGTTGAGTTGGATCCCAACCATTGAAATCGCCACCTAGAGTCAGTTTTGCATCAAGCGGTGTATTCACAGGTACTTTAACTACAAGGGTAATGTCAGAATTTTGAGGGGTACAAGCGAAAAGAATCGCAAGAGAAAGTACTAGACAGATATAACGGAGCATAATTATTTCTTGATGGTTGGTGTTTAGTAACACTAGCATATTAATAACAGGATTCATTTTATTTGACCATTCATACGTATGCAAAGACACTGGTTTCCTATGATTGATCTAATTTTTGAAAATAACCTCAATCAGCAAAAGCCAATTTACGCTTGAAACACCGACATACTTATCGTTATAATTCGACAATCATCACTTACGGAGTTAACGCCATAATGAACAACTAATTTCCTGACATCCAATTTATATCAATCATTTGGACATTCGGGGTTAGTGGGCGTTGCTTTTGTCATCTCTTATCTTGCAAAAAATAGCTGTTATTGTGCTAGCAAAATTAAATTACGCTTTTATTTACGATAATCGCAGTTAAGTAACGATCGATCTTTCTTAACCGAAAGGTGCTACCCCTTATATTTTAATACCTAAGCTAAATGTTATACGCATGGATTTAACTAATGCGTGCAGCATATTAGTTTAGGCTCCATTAAGGGAGGTATTTTTATGCCCGTATTAATCGCACATCAATTGTCATATCAACTCGATACAGGAGAGTGGCTATTTCAAAAAATCGACTTTACGCTAAATGACGGCCTTACCGGACTTGTTGGCCGAAATGGTGTTGGCAAATCTGTTTTGCTTTCATTGTTACTGGGCAAAACCCGCCAAACGCTAGGTAGTGTAACTAGCCAAGGTAAGATTTCATTTTATTCACAACTTCCGTCTGATTTATTGGCGAAAGATGTTCGTATTTCTGATTATTTAGGGATCACCAGTAAGTTATTGGCGTGCCGTGCAATATTGGCGGGAAGTTGTGAACAGAGGGAATTTGATCTTATAGGTGATGACTGGGATATAGAGCAAAGTACTTTGCACATTTTGAAGGAACTTGGCATTGAGCAAAATCTTGATAGCTTTTGTCATACATTAAGTGGCGGTCAATTAGCATTGCTACAACTGCACTTATTATTTGAATCTGACGCAGAGATCTTATTACTTGATGAACCTAGTAATCATCTAGATTTTAAAGGTAAACATTGGTTAATCAAGCAGTTAAAAGGCTTTAGTGGAAAGGTGCTATTGGTTAGCCATGATAGAGCTTTACTTAATATTATGGAAGGTATTTACCAGCTAACAGGTATAGGAATGAGTTACTGCAAAGGCAATTACGATGCTTTTTTGCAACAGAGTACGTGCCAAGTCGCGGCTTTAGATAAACAGATAACTCAATTAAAAACTGAGCAAAAAAAGATCATTCGTCAAGGACAAATAAATAAAGAAAAGGCTCAACAAAGACAAGAGCAAGGTGTTCGATTAAAAAAATCAGGTAGCCAAGCTAAAGTGATTGTCAATGCAATGAAAGATAAAGCGGGGCAAAGCCAATCAACACTCGTTACCAGCCAACAAAATCAAACAAGGTTAAATCAAGAAAAACTACACGATTTAGCAAAGCATCAGGAAATACTGAAGCAACAATCTTTGTATTTAGCTCAGGTAGATTCACTTAAAAATAAAAGATTGCTAAGCATCGAAAATCTTCAATTGCATTACCGTGCTAAGCAACAGATTAATATCTCTTTAAATCAATCAGATAAATGTCGATTGGTTGGATCTAATGGTTGCGGAAAATCCAGTTTTTTGCAGGTGATTAATAATAGTCATGTTAACAACCTTACTGAGGTAAGACTGAATGTAAAAGCAGTTTATTTGGACCAGCACTTTGCTTTGCTTAACCTTGGAAAATCAATAATTGATAACTTAAAAAAGCAAAATACAGGGCTTTCAGAAACAGAAGCGCGAACCTTGCTTGCTGGTATTGGTTTTAAACGAGATATAGTCTTTCGCAACGTCGAACATTTAAGTGGCGGTGAAAAAATGAAGCTCTCAATGTTGATGGTTAGTTATATGGAAGCATCGCCTTTGTTGTTGCTTGATGAACCTGATAATCATTTAGATATTGAATCGAAACAATTGCTTGCAGCATCTTTAAATGCTTATAAAGGCGCTTTTATTTTAGTGAGCCATGACGAAGATTTTATTGGGGAAGTGGGTATAAACAAGTGCATTTTGATGGAATAGATATTTGAGGCAGTTCCTGCTTGCAAAAATTAGCATCAATATCCTAAGTTATAACTTAGGATATCGAATTCATAACTTACGAATACATCTTTAGCAGTGAGTTGGTAAGCTTTATTCACAGAAATGAATCATGCTGAATCTTATTTGGAGAACAAATTAAAATGTGTTTATTAACATCACTTCTATGCAAAAAATATAATCTTTTTCATTCAGGTAAAAGCATAGGCCTTGAGTTTTTAATGAGTAAACTCGTATTGATAATATTTAGTCTATGTACTTTTTCATCTCTTGCACAAGGCAATGAAAAAAATACCGAATTTCACCGGTTATTGATTTTCAATAAAGCAAGTGAGCTAATGGTTGTTAAAATTAAAAATACCGAATACTGGGTAACACCAGGCCTATATGGTCAAGTTAAACTAGATATCAACAATAATTTAAATGCCCTTGCAGCGGAATTTGGCTTAACAATTTCTCTTCCAAATTTACGAGGTATTTTTACACTAAAGAATAAAAAATCCCAAGCAGAGTCAAAGCGATATTTTTATAATACCAATGTAATAGGGCAAGTCATTAAAAAACCAGATAATATCGAAGAAATAAGGTGGTTGTCTTTAAATGCTGCCGTGAAAATGATCACTTTCCCACATATCAATATGCTCATCAACCAAGTCACAAATCATCCAAAATATGTTTGGGGAGGCACTATCTTGAGGTACAAAGATGATAATGAATTCAACGCTAAATTAGTTGAAGGCTTTTATCCAATAGAAAACTTCGATGCTCAATAAAGCATAAGGCAATCAATACAAACATTGATTGTTGTAGGTTGAAGCTTGCTTCAAAGGCCTGAGTCTAACGATGAGAATCGCAGCAAACTACGACCTACAATTGGGGGCGGTATACAGGTGCTTTTAGAGTTTCCTTGCTCTATTTTAAGCAGCTTTACTTACAGCACATAACTTGCATTTTGACTTGTTCGGTAAATGAACAACATCAGCTAATTGGTTAGCAGACTTAAGTTTTTCATTTGATATAACAAAGGCAATCATTAGAGAAACTAAAAGTATTGGATTGATCACTAATGCTTGAGTGAATGAAATAGGTAAAACAAATCCGATACTTAAGATGACTACAATAGCAGCGATACTTATTGTACGAATGCTATTATAAAAAAAATGTTGAATATTCATAGTAACCCCCTTGGTTGTTTGAGTGGTTACTATATTGGTAAGTGTTGTTTACGACAAACGTATAATATTGACCTTATAAGTGAGTATCATTCATCTATGCTAGTTTCGACTAGCGTCTTGAACCAGCCAATGAATGCGTGAATGTCGTCACGCTCTTTATCTCTCGGGCGATAAACAGCAAAACATGCATGAAAAAAGGGTCTTTTTACTTTGAACGGTTGCACTAATAATCCACGTTTTAACGCCAAATTTTCTAGGGGAACAGCACCTAATGCCAACCCTAATCCTTGCTGTGCAGCTTGGATCACACCATCATATGACCCAATGCCTAAGCTAGATTTAGATTCAACATTGTTAACACCCACTTTATCAGCCCATTGTGACCAGCTATCCTTCATATTCGCGTGTTGAATTAAAGGTACTGATAAAATTTGTTTAATATTTGTTAGGTTATGTTTCTTTGCAAAATCTGGAGAGCATAAGGGGGTTACTTGCAAATCAAATATTTTTTCAGATATTACTTTGGGGTATTTGCCATCGCCGAGTCTTAACGCTATATCAAAATCATCGTAACGTAAATCAACCAGATCCATCGATGTTTCTATTCTAAGTTCGATTGATGGAAATTCCTGCTGAAATAAACCCAAATTAGGGATGATAATATTACTGGCGATAGTCGGAATCGTAGATATTTTCAGTAATCTTGACTGTGCTTGTGCTGAAAACTCTTGCTTGAGCGATGCCGTACCGTGATCTAACAAATGAAATATATCTTGCACCGTTTTTATATATTTCTCACCGGCAGAAGTTAATTTAACGCCTCTTGTGACGCGTTTGAATAACACGATACCAAGACTTTCTTCCAGTGACTTTATTTGATGACTAATGGCTGATGGTGTTAAGAACAGTTCTTCAGCAGCTTTCTTAAAACTTGAATGACGTCCAGCCGCTTCAAAAAGTTGCAATAAATGTAAAGGTGGTAATTTTCTTGCCATGAAAGTTTATCATCTCAAAAGCGAGTGAATAGAAAGTGAATTGTCGACTATAAAGTCGACAATATCAAATACTCCATCACTTGTTTTTCATAATGAGGCAACTTATATCTATCTGTCGAAATATTTGCCTCCTTTACTGCTTTTATTCGCCTAATAATTGAACATCCACTCAAGCGGAAAAATCTCAATTGGTTGGCGTTAACCGAGATGCATGGGTGTGAACCATTTCCCATTTTTTGCCTGATTTTTCTAAAACTAAGGTGACAACCATTGGCGGTGGTTGTTTGTAAAGTTTTGCTTTTTCCAATGATGCATTAGCAGGTAAAACAAAGGTTCTATACCAATAGAAACTCGCGATTGCGACGTTTCCCTTACCATAAAATTTGACTAATCTATCCCTAGCATCACTAAACCATTTTACGTCGGGCATGAATAATTTTGCTTGCTTATATTGCGCAATTTGAATATCCATATTCATCGCTTGGTTGGTCATTCGACCGCCACCAAAGCCGACCCAAACTCTATCTTTGGACATTATCATTGCTTGCGCTTTCATATCACCAGCATCTTCGGTTTCGCCATATTTATCAATTAATTGATTAATCTCTTTCAGGTCAGTTTTTTCGCTAGCATTAGTTACAAAGGTAACTGTAATTATCAGCAAAGTTAACACTATACGCTTCATTATTATTTCCTTTTTTGAATTTAAAAATCAAATGCGGAAACCATACAGCTCGGACTTCATTCCATTCATCGTTTTATTTACCCGGTTAATTATTGTACAGCTAATGAAAATTAGCAATTTTGCCAGAGTGGCAATATGCCTAGGTAAAATGCAATTAATATCTACTTTCACCCATTAAAGCCTGCATTCATTGTGATGGTTAGAGCGTTAAACAATGAGAAAAGGAGTGAGAATAAAGGATTCATAATAGAACGGACTTAAAGAAAAGCCTTTTAGGATCTAAATTGTCATAAATTAGTTTTTGTAGATCAAGTGACCTATCCCTTTTAGTGAGCGTTTCACCGTGATGAGTCTATTTTGTGGACAAAATAGCACTATACTCAGCTTAGGTAACAAGGAAAGAGCATTATAAGTAATATTATAAACACTTTTAAAACTGATTAAATTGGTTCGTTATTCTCGAAGTTTTTTATCGAGAATCCATGGGACTTAAGAGCGTGGATTTTCGATAAAAGCACCTCGAAGATGACGGGTTTTCAGTTATTTCTTTATAATTAGCACTTTAGCGTTAAAACGTTCTGCCGTGGTATAGGTAAGGTAAAAGAGATATGGGTTATTTACCGCATCCATCGAGTTATAATAAGTAGGTTATATTTTATGAAATATTTGTCTTTATTAAACAAGTTATTACAACTGACATTTTCACTGTTATTGGTGCTTTTGACAACTACCAATGCTCAGGCAGATTATACAAAAGCACTTCAAGGGTTAGGGCAACCCAATTATCACGAGCTAAAGTCAACATATAGTAAAAGTACTTATCACCTTGTTGTTCGGTTACCTGATGATTACGACAAAAAAATTAAATACCCAACTATTTACCTACTTGATGGAGGAATTTCTTATCCATTGTTGTCGGCATATTATCACTATTTACGTTTCACAGAAGAAATACCAGCGATGATCATTGTTGGCATATCGTATGGTTCTGATGATTGGAAAAAGGGAAATGCTCGTAGCACTGATTACACAGCAAAATCATCTCAACGGGAACATTGGGGAGGAGCAGGAAAATTCCAGCAATTTTTAGAAGATAAGATTCTGACTCTGGTGGAAAAAAATTACGCCTCAGATCCTACGAAGAGAGTGATATTTGGCAATTCGATTGCTGGTCAATTTGTACTTTTTACAGCGATGACAAAGCCGAATTTATTCAGTGGTCATATCGCAAGTAATCCAGCCTTGCATCGAAATTTGGCTTTTTTTCTGGATAAAAATAATCTAGGAACAGTTGTTAAATCTCCATCTAAACTCTTCGTATCTAGTGGTTCCAAAGATGCTGTTCAATTTAGGGAGCCAGCTATAAAATGGATGCGATACTGGAATGAAAAAAATAACAAATCTTGGATATTAAAAACCGAAAGTCTAAAGAATGAAGGACATATGTCAGCTATTCCGCAATCATTTGTACTTGGGGTGCGGTGGGTACTAGGCTCGCACTGAGTATAAACTCTCCAAATTTTGTCAATTGATTAATTTGTTACAACAGTTTAATGGTTGTAACTTTGATGAATAATAAGGAGGGGATGTTAGTTAATAATAGCCAATTAAATTATTGAACTACTGTGATTGCCTCTTCATAAACCCACTTTAAATCATTGATAAACTAATGTGTGAATCAAGCTTAGGATTTATATGAAATGAAAATCAATGCATTGCTTTGAATTGACTATTAAAGCGATCAACAATCATATTTCGCAATAAATGCAATTATTGTTATAGTAAGTTTAAAGCTGAAATGGGTTGAACAAATGATAAATAGAATAAGTTTTTGCATTTTTTTAAACCTGCTTTTTAATTTTAGCGTTCTTGGCAATCAAGTTGATAATCAAGCCCTAGCTGAAAGTTTGACTATCAAAAGAAATGATATACCGATAAATAAAAAAACAGCAAAGTTTGCAAGTGATGTTTGGCCTGGCTTCACTGACACTAGTGGTGAAGGACTGTATTGGGACATCATCAGAAAGGTTTACAAAGATAACAATATAGCTGTTGCTTTTGAAAGTACCAATTACATACGAAGTGTCGCACTCGTCAAAAAAAATATATTCCATGCATATATTGGGGCGTATTTAAATGAAGTTGATTTTGCAATCTACCCCAAATATCCTATCGATGTTGATTATATTTCCGCATGTACTGCAGTGACTAACAAGGAAAAAATTAATATTGAGAATATAGCTAAGTCCACAGTTGGTTGGATCAAAGGTTATTCGTTTGAAAAAATCTTCGATCGTCAATTAAATTATCAAGAAATTACTAACCGGAAAACTGGTATCACATTGATAGAAAATGCTCGTATTGAGTATTATATAGATGCGTATTCTGATATTAAGCATTACTTTGAAAGTGCTCCACTTATTGCAAGTAAAATAAGGTGTGAGACTATTCATCATGAAAACATTTACCTGGCTTTTAATACCACTCCATACGCAATTCAACTAAAGAACATATGGGATAAGACAATACCCAAGCTGATCCAATCTGGATATATGGAAAAAATCTATAGAGAACACGGATTAAAACCTCTACCAGAGAGTTTAAAAGATAAAAAGCTTTAGATACCTAGAGAAGCTACTTAGCCCCTTTAAGTTAATAACATAAGAGCACGTAAAATATTTGCATTCAAATACGAATACAGCTTACATTTTTTTATGAATTAAAAACATTCGGAATAAAATCGAGCCTAACGATACAACACGTCTATTTTTCATTTCATATATTTAATCTAGTAATCTACTGTAAATATTGCGGTTACAGTCCCAGTCCCCCAAACGCCCTATTTTTAGTGTACCAGGAATCTAAAAAAGCTATATTGAAGAGAAATTGTAAGAAAATTGCATAATAATTTCATCGTTAATTTTGCTCAATTGCATTAGTGTTCAAATCAAATAAACCAGTGATTATTTAAGGTGTCCGATGAAAATTTTCATATTGTTATTTTTTATTTGTTCTTTCAATGTTAACGCCAATTCGCAAATGCCAGAATACGGTTCTGATGAAACGCGTATGTTAATTAAAAAACTAGTTACGGCTCATGGAGGAATGGAAGAATGGCAAAAAGCAGGTAGTTTTAATTTTCAATTTATGACGCATGTTAAAGGTAACAATCAAGTTTTTTACTCTCAAGAAAGGGTTAATCTAAAAGCTGATAACGCCTACATTTATTGGCCGTTATGGGACGCTAAATTAAGTTGGAACGGCAGAAAAATACTTACAGAAAATTGGCCGATGAAGGGTATGCCTCCAGGTTTTTTCACCAAATTGACGGCTAGTTTTATTAGCCTGCCTTGGCTTAGTCAAATAACCCCTGCAAAGTTAAGTAAACAGAAAGATAAGCAGCTACCAGAGGATGAGACATATTACTCGGTTGTAAGATTGGAATATGGTCAACAACGCCCTGAGATCCCGGGCACTTACTTAGATATCTATATCAATAAAAATACCATGATGATGCGTGGTATTGGTTTCAACATTAACCATCCCGCTATGGTCGCTAACAAAAATCAGGCAATAGGCCCGAATTTTCATATAATTAAGGAATATCAAGATGTTAATGGGTTGAAAATTCCTGCCTATTATGTTTCATATGGCAAAAGACCCGGGGGCTCTTTAACCAGTAACGCAGTACACATGGTTTTTGATGTCCGATTCAGTCAGTCATTTGATACAAAGATGTTAAATCTAAGCAATACAGCGAAAGTTGATCAACAAACTAAAGATTGGTGGTTACTTAAATAAAATGCGTTGTAGCATATTTAAGACTAGAATTTGCAGACTGAAACATTATCTAAAAAACCTATTACAAACAGAATAGGTTTTTTAGCATGACAGACAAACGCTGTTAGATTTCTTTCAAGCTAGCACTGAATACTTCGCCGAGTATATTCATATCTTATTGGGATAGTCATTAATCAATTAACCCCGTTATAGATGTTTAACTGTAAGCACAGAGTTTTAATATCACTTCAAATAATGGTATGACTTATTCAGCACTCGCAGACTCCGCTTTTTTCTCTGGAAAAAATATATCTTCTATGCGTTTATCAAATTGACTGGCGATATCAAATGCCAATTGCAACGACGGATCATGTTTCCCTCTTTCCACTGCGTTTACTGCTTGTCGAGAAACACCTATTTTTTGTGCGAGTGTTTGTTGTGACCAATCTTTTTCGGCACGTAATACTTTAATTCGGTTATTCATTGTCTTTCCAAATAAGTATTTGCAAGATCAGGCCATGACCACCAAAGACAACAGGCATTACCAACGCTAAGTCCACAGGGGGCATCTGAAATTTCATTGCTAACATACCGTAAATAAATGACGAAAAGCAAAGAATGCCGATCATCCATAAAAATGCCTCGCCAGTGAGTGCTTTCATGTATTCATCAAGCGCTCGATACCTTGCTCGAAAAATAAAGAATGCCCATACTAATGGCAATACTGGCAAAATTGTTACAACAACTTGCAGCCAAAGAGGCATATTCAACAGCTCTAAAGAAAATGTCTGTACCGCTATTAGGATAAGGAATATCATCATTGCGGCCATAAAAAGTTTAACAAATGCTTTTTCTTGTTTAGATTCTTCCATTATATTCCCTTAAAAATACAAGCCCTTATTGATGGAACAAGTAGGCTTAGATGACCAATCAACCTGACAATGTGTCAGGTTGTACTGACATAATGTCAGTACATGGCGACCATGTCAAGTAAACCTGACAAAAAATATCATAATCAAATTTTTAAAAACTGCAGTTTACGCGCCAATAGCAAATTGGCTGAGTCGAAGAAGGGGCAGAATTGTATTTCGATTTGAAGCTACCTGAAAATTTTAAGCAATTAATAAAGTCTTCGATATAAGCTAAAATAGTCTCATCGACAGCATTTTAATGTAATAATCTCCTTCCTAAATTTAAGTCATTATTAGTTACATGGAAAATATCTATCATGCGCATAGCCGTTACTCAGTTTGCCACATCATCAAATATTCGAGATAACCTAGCAACCTGTATTCGCGTGATAGATGAAGCTGCGATATGTAAGCCAGATTTAATCGTTCTTCCTGAATACTCTAATACCTTATTCTGTCATACTCAATCTTGTTATCACGACCATAATCAGGCATGGAATGAAGCCTTATCTATTGACGATGATTTTTTACAACGAATAGCAGAACGAGCGAAGAAACATAACTGCTATATTGTACTCGGTGTCACGCTAAAACGAGATCAATTAACTGAGCTTGTGAGTAATAAACAAAGTGGTTCGACAAAATCAAAGATTAGTGTAACCAGTTGCCTAATTTCGCCTCTTGGTGAAAGAATTAAAGAAGTAGATAAACATGCTTTGCTCGGGTATGAAAATAACTTTTTTACTGCTGCTAGCAAAGTAACAAGTGTATTAACAACTCCCTTTGGCAAGCTTGGACTGTTAACGGGTAACGATGATCTTAATTTTGACGCATCACGTGAACTAAGCCTATGTGGTGCGCAACTATTGTGTCATTCGATGAACTCATTCGCACTAGATCAAAGCAGTTTGCATGGGCCGGCTCGCGCTTGCGAAAACAAAGTGTTTTTAGCTGCAGCAAATAAAGTTGGTTCACTAATCGCACCTGAGTTTTCAAAAGTAAATAGTGCCCAAGCAAAATCAGCTACTTTTGCAACACAAAGTGACCTTAATCTAGAAGCGTTTGTTGGAGCTGGTCAAAGCCAAATCCTTTCACCTAGTGGTAAAGTCTTGGCAAAAATAGCGAATAATGAAGAAGGTTTCGTTTATGCGGATATTAACTTGGCAGATTGTAGCAATAAACATAATAGATTTCGCCCTGATGGCACTGAACTTAATCAACAGAGACGCCCAGAGCTCTATCAAAAGCTAACACAATCTGTACAAAGAGAACCTCTCCATGATGTTAAAAATGCAACGCCAGCAACCGCCAATGTCGCAATTTTTGCCACTTATAGACCTAATGAACAGGCTATCGAAGATGTTTGCCACTACATTGAGAACAACCTCAGTGACATTATTCAATTACCTGAATTATTCTTTCTTACCGAACAAGAAATTATTAATAACGCGCAGCATTTAGGCCAAATAGAAAACTTGAGTAAGCAGTTAATTAATCAAATTGCTTCTGTGCTACGACCTTTTCAATACGTGTGTACGAGTTTAGTCATCGAAGGGATGCATCAAGCGGTCTTAATAAGCGAGCACGGGTTATTTGCCAGACAACAACAACTGCACTTTTGTCAAAGGTATCAATGGACTGCACTAGGTGACTACTTAAATATTATTAAACTGCCCTTAGAACAAGGGCAGCTTACTGTTGCCATGTTAACCGCTGATGACGCGAATATAGCTGAAATAGTTCAAGTTGCAGCTTTAAATAAAATCCACTTATTATTGGTACCTTTTGATATTCAGGAACCATGCGAGGTCGAATATAACTTGTTAGCTCGCGCCATTGAAAATCGAATTTGTATTGTTGCCGCGAGCCGCGAGAAAAATTTTGTTAAAGAGCTACCTAGCAGTGAATTAACTAATGAGAACGGAACTAAATCCACTAGGAATAAAAACAAGATTAAATCTCGTAAATCTACAGGGTTCATAGTCAACTTAACGACAGATTTCGCTGAATTACCTCAGTGGAAACCACGCGAATTTAACGGCTACATTAATCAACCAATTGCTACTTATCAACACGGAAAAATTACCAAAGCGGTAATTCATCCTCTTGCGGCTAGTAATAAACACCTTTCTTAGTGATAAAATAAAGAGTACTGAAAAGTTCCATCTGTTTCCTATATGGAAAGTTATTACTTGCCGAGATGGAAAGTCTTTGTTATTCTACTTTCCAATACGGAAAGTCATGATGGTGGTTTAATGAAAAATGATAAAGAGCAGATAGACAAGAATGAAGCAATTGCAGCACTTAATGCTATTGAAAAGATGAAAAATGCCTCTTTAAAAAGATCAATATCGCCACGTTGGTATAGTGCAGTCTTAGCAATACTCGCCGGTTCTTTGGTATTTCTTTCTGTGGTAAACCTGCGTGAATATCAAGTGCTTGTTATTTTATTGATGGGCGGTGTTATTACCTATCAAGCACAAAAATCAGGAGTGTCAGCGAAAGCTATACAAATGAAACACCTCTTGGTAGCGATAATAATACTGATCCCTTTATATTTTTTGCTTGTTGTTATTGGACAGTATTTAATTCCATTATTTGGTGCCCTATTGGCTCCCTTGTTTGCAGGCGGTTTGCTAACTATTCTTGTCTATATACTCAGTATGTACGAACGTCAAAAGTATATGTCAGCAATGAATTCGGAAGATAAATAATGGCAATCCCACGATTTAATACGTTAATACATGCCCCTAATAGACTGCAAATTTGTGCATTTTTGGCACCTTTAGAGGAGGTTGAATTTCAAATCTTACGTGTTGAACTTGATGTCAGTGATTCCGTACTTTCAAAACATATAAAACAGCTTGAACAAGCGGGTTATGTAAAACAACGAAAAAACAAGAGCGAAGGGCGACAGCGTACTTGGGTACGTTTAGTGGAAGAAGGGCGACAAGCATTCGAAGAGCACATTGAAGAACTGAAGCGTATAGCTAACATTGCCTAAAGGCAAGGCAGTCACAGCAAGAGCTCTATAAGTAACATTATAAACACTTTTAAAATTGATTCAGTCGGTTAGTCATTCTCGAAATCTTTTATCGAGAATCTATGAGACTTAAGAGTGTGGGTCTGCGATAAAAACACCTCGAAGATGACCAATTCTCTGTTATTTCCTAATAATTAGCACTTTAATTTAAAACGCTCTTGCCGTGGCAAAGCAGTTCTTGCTAGCACAAAAAACTTAACCTACTTAACCCGAACTTGGTATAAGCAGTATGGCTTTCGTCTTCCTAATATAGACCTCGATGATGGCGAAAAGGTCAATAGAATGATGATATCATGCATTATTCTGCTTAAACCAAAGTGGGTTTACTTATAAATTAACAACCAATGTTTTGCCGTCAGGAGTTATTCTTCCATTTTGTTCCGTTAAATGATCAATTGTTTCAGAGTTTAATGGATTGTTACTAATAGTCAGTTTGAATAAATCATTGTTGTTATCGATGTTAAAGCTTGTGAGTTGATTGGAGCTAAGAATTAACTCTTCTAGCGCAACATTACTACTGACATCGAGTTCAGTTATTTGGTTATTTGACATGTATATGAGTAGGAGTGCCAAATTGGTACTGGTGTCTAATGACGTTATTTGGTTATTACTTAAATACATTAATTCAAGTGATGTATTTGCGCCAATATTGATGGAGGATAATTGATTATTCATTAAATATAATCGTTTAAGTGCAGTTTGTTCGCTAATGTCGATTTCAGTAATTTGGTTGCTGCCTAAACCAAGAGTTTCTAATTTTTTATTTTCACTAACATCAATTGTGGATAATTTATTGTAGTCAATATCCAAATAAGTAAGCGCAGTGTTTTTACTAATATCAATTGACGCGATATTATTTATTGCCAAATTTAAACGGCTCAATAGGAGATTATTACTGGTATCTATTGACGTTAGTAGGTTGTCCCATAATTTGACATTTGTTAACAATGGGTTTGACCGAATATCAATGCTTGTTAATTGATTCCAGGCGAAATCAATATCGACCAAATTGATGTTGTGTACTAAATCAATAGTGGTAAGTAAATTACATGCGAGACTGAGGTTAGCGAGTAGGCTATTAGCACTTAAATCAACAGCCGATAACTGATTCTGACGTAAATCAACATAGTTAAGTAAAGTATTGCTACTTAAATCAATTGAACTAAGTTGATTATTAGACATTGTCAAATAAGTTAATGCGCTATTCTTGCTCAGATCTATCGTCGATAATTGATTGTAATTGAGAAATATTCGATTTAAAGCAGTATTAGCTGTGAGATCAATAGCAGAAAACTGCGTCTTAGTGGCGTATAAACGAATCAAAGCCAAGTTTTTACTTAAGTCAATTGAGTTAATGGGGTTTTCGTCCAACCGCAACGATTCTAAGGCCGTGTTAGCATTAAGCGCTATTGACGATAATTGATTGTTGCCGATGTTTAAATAAGTTAGCTGCTTATTTGAACTAACATCAATAGCATTCAATTGATTGTAATCTGCGGTCAATGACGTTAATTGTGTGTTCGAACTCAGTACTAGCTCGGACAATTCATTACCCCGCAGCCCTAAACTCGTCAAGTTAACGTTTGAGCTCAATTCAATTTCAGTCAAATCGTTGGCTGATATATCCAGCCTTGTCAAAGCTGTGTTTAAACTCAAATCGACATTGGTGAGCTTATTAAACCATAATGTTAATTGGTTCAAAGCCAAATTTTGAAGGGTATTGATTGAGGTAAGCTTATTTTGGTCAAGTCGTAAGGTCGTCAAATTAGCGAATTCAGCTATTCCTTCAACTGTTTCAATGCCCTTTTTTCTGCAGTCCAGTTCGAGAACCTGTGAAACTAATTGCCAACCGTTTGTATTGGCATTTTCTAATACACAATTTTTAAATGCTTGATCTGCAAATTCTACTTCTACGATAGTCGCTCTATTAATGATATTAATTATCAATGTATCACTAGCGGTCGCACCTTCATTATCTGTCACTGTTACCATAACTTCTACGGGGGAATCGACGGAAACAATTGCAGAGGTGAATTCCAGTGTCGCATTTGTCGCATTCCAATTAACCAATTCAGGACCGCTTAATTGCTCCCAGTGGTAATTGACTATACTACCGTCTGAGTCATTGCCCGTTGCACTTAACTCAATACTATTGCCTTCTAGCAAGATACGATCATCGCCGAGAACGACAGTGGGCGCCACATTTGGCAAGTCGTTTTTTATTGTTATCAATAAGGTGTCGCTGGCTGTTGCACCACTATTATCTGTGACTGTTATTTTTATTAAAGCGTTAGTGTCTGCCTCAACTTGTGGTGTGGAGAACGACAAAAGGTTTTCATCGCTGGTCCAATTGATAAGGTTAGGGCCGCTGACCTGTTCCCATAAATAGCTGACAATGGCACCATCCGTATCTGTAGCTGTTGCGCTTAGATTTATGGTTTCACCTTCTACAACTTCTTGTTCCTCGCCAAGCTCAATAATTGGCGGAAAATTAGTTACTTGATTGGTAATGGTAATGTTAAGGGTGTCTGTTGCAGTTGCACCTTTATTATCGGTCACCGTTACCTTTATTTGTAACAGACTGTCACTTTCAACTTGCGGTGAGGTTATTTCCAAAATATTAACTTGAGTATTCCAAGCAACTAGCTGTGGCCCGCTTAATTTTTCCCAGTGATAATCAACAATTGTTCCATCAGTATCTGAGCCGCTCGCACTTACGCTAAACGAATCTCCTTCCATAATTTGCTGGTCAGCACCTAATTCTACCAAAGGTGCTTGGTTTGACGCGATAGATGGCGCTTGCTTTGAACCTGACGACCCACCACAAGCGCTGATAAAAGTGCTTATGAGGATGGTTGCAAGAAATAAATAACCCTGCTTGGAGAGATAAGTAACAGCATTTTTCATCGAAAAATATCCTTAAAGATTACCGCGCTTTGGTCAGGCGCTAGCGAGCAATTATACTGAGGGATAAAAATTATTCAATTGAAAGAAATGTAACTTGGTCGAATCGTATATTTACCGACTGTTAACTAGTTTTAATCACTAGCTTTACAAGCCTTCTCACTATAGGGGATACTAGCGTGATCGCAGGAAAAGCGACTAAAAATGAAAAACTCCAAGCTTTGAGCCATATCGAAAATATGTCATTAACCATGCCTAAGTTAAATATTGTAATGACCAATGACATAATGCCAGACATTAATAATGCCATAAAGAATGAAAAAACGAGGTTTTGATATTTCAGAGCTATCATTTAATGGTTCCTTTGCTAAAGAATAAATTATAGGCTTTCGACAAACTTAATGGAATTGCTATTAACTTGCCGTTGGGCCTAGTCTGTAATTTTCTGTTTACTGTATTGATGTCATTCAACAGTGATTAAAGTTAAATGAAGCACATCACTTAGTACGGTAAAGTCGAAGTCACTACCGCGAATCAAATCACCGTCAGTGACCTTTACACCATTAACTTGACCTTCACCATTAGCGACATAGGCCAAGTACTGACCTTCTTTAGTAATAACTTTATCTTTATTAAGTGATCCCACTTCAATCACAGTATGGCTATCAAAGGTTTCAGATTGAGATTTATTACCGCCATAAATACGGATGAGTTCATTATTCTTTAACTGATAAAATTTATAATCAGCAGGCTCTCCAGCGTTTTCAGGTAAGGCCCAAAGTTGTAATAAACGGTTACCTGTACTGTCAGGATTAACTTCATTATGTTTAAACCCTTCTCCACCGGCTCGTTGAACTTGGACTTGATTTTCCACCATTGACTGACCATCTTTTAGTGAGCCTTCATGGCTTATCCGACCCTCTAACATAACCGTGATTACATCTATCTCACGATGAGAATGCATGTGGGTTTCGCCATGAGGTAAGAAGCGGGCGTCGGCTAAATAAGTGAAATTTCCCAAACCATTCCAAGTTGAGCTATCACCGCCAATTTTATTATCTCTTATTAATCGTGTTTCTGTTAGCCCTGCAAACCCGCCGCGTGTTAATGAATCTCTGCGTAATATTTCCATTGTTTTTCTACCTTTTCTATTTGATTGTTTTAATTTTTTGAACTTAAAACCTATTATAAAGACTTGGATTTAAATAAAAATCGGAATATATTGATAAACATGTTTGGATTTTTCGAACAATTAAATAATTAAGAGAATGTTATCAATGAAATTAACATTAGAGGCACTTGAAGTGCTTGATGCTATCGACAAAAAAGGCAGTTTCGCTGGCGCTGCCAACGCATTATTCCGTGTACCTTCGACAATAACGTACATGGTGCAAAAATTAGAAGAAGACTTAGGTTTTGTTATTTTTAGACGAGAAGGCCGTCGTTCATTATTAACTCCCGCAGGTAAAGTTTTACTAGTGCAGGGTCGAGAATTACTGATTAATGCCCAGCGCATCCTTGAATCAGCCCATCAGGTAGATAGTGGCTGGGAATCTACATTGAATATTGCTATCGATACAGTTTGGGATTTAAAAACATTCTACCCGTTACTTATTGAGTTTCATCAACTGAATACGGGGGTGCAGGTTAACCTGACAGAAGAAGTTATGGGAGGAAGTTTAGAGGCGATAGTGGAAAAGCGAGCGGACATTGTTATTGGTGGCCCTTTGCCGATATCGAAGATTCTGGGCGTTAGATTTGAAAAAATATTGACAAGTAATTGGCAATTTTTTGTCGCTAAGGAGCATCCGCTTATTAAGGTTAGGCAGCCACTTGAGGAGGAGGACATTAAGCCTTTTCCCACTATTATTATTAAAGATTCTTCAACAAGCTCTCCAATTTTATCGCATCGAGTCTTTGATAATCAAATCACAGTACGTGTCGCGACTATGGAACAAAAAATATTAGCGGTGTTACAAGGTGTCGGTGTTGGTTTTTTACCTTCTCATAAAATTAAACAATATGTGGCAACGGGAGAGTTAGTCTCGTTGGCGATAAATAAATCAGCACCCGTTACTGCGCAATATTGTTCATGGCGCGTTAATAATAAAGGCAAAGCCTTGAGATGGTTCGTGGAAAAGCTCCTTGCCAATGCTAAGTAAGCAAATGACAAGTTGCTTTGATGAGCGTTGAATTATGCGTTACTCGTGTTAGCCAGAGCTTGTGAAAATAGAAAGTGTCGAACATTGTTATTACTAGCAAAGAAGAGAGTTAATAGTGCAATACTTAATGCCGAAAGTGAGAATATTAACTGGGTATCATTGTTAGTTAATGAACCAATACCTCCCGCGACTAATAATCCTAAAGGTAGTAATCCACTGGATATTGTCATCAGTAAACTCATGACCCGACCACGGATATTCGAAGCTGTGCAACTTTGAAATAAAGTTATTGCTTGTATATTAAATACACCGATGAAAAATCCAGAGAAAATCATGCAAACTAGTGAAATATAGTTAGTGTGGCTTTGACTCATAAAAAACAAACTACTTGAAAACATTAACATTGACGAAAACATTGTTATGGCACGACGATTTCCCAGTGGAATAATAGTGGCTGACCACCAGAAACCTAGCAAACTTCCTAATGCCATGCCTGCTAATAGAAAACCGTACCACTGCGCTTGACTGGCAAGTTGTTCGGTAACATAAAAGGGTAACAACAGCATTAATGGAGCAATAAAGAAATTGATAGAGGAAGTAAATAACATGGTTTGCCACATACCTTCTTTGGCTTTTACATAGTGAAAGCCTTCAACCAAGTCAGCTTTATAACTGGTTATACTCGTTCTAGTATTTAAATGCTTATTGTCACTTTCCTGTGGTTCTTGTTGAATGAAGCACTCACTAACAGCTGAAAATAAATAAGAGCAGGCGTCTAGTAGCAGTAATATTGGCGCGCCTAAAAATCGATAAAGTATGCCACCTATTGCTTGTCCTACTATTGAAGTGCATTGCGCGGAAGAGCTAAATATAGCAACAGTCTTAGCCAGTTTATTGGCTGGCACCAAATCAGGTAACCATGCATCTATTGCCGGTTGGAAGAATGCTCGACATGTGCCATTGATTAAAGCGGTTACGGCAAAAAGAATGATGATAATTGTTTGTTCAGCAATGCCAAAAAGAAAAAATAGAGCTAAAGTTAATACCGATATTCCCCTAATAATATCGGTGACAATAATTATTTTTTTTCGAGAAACTCTATCAGCTACAACACCAGAGATAGGGCCTAAAATAACGTTTGGCAATATAGAAAGGGTTAAGATCAAGCTCATCAAAACAGATGAACCTGTGTTTTCCATTAGCCAAAACATCATTACAATTGAAAACGCTTGCGTGCCTAATTGGCTTACTAATTGGCCTTGCCATAACAAAAATATGTTTCTATTCAATTTATTCTCGATAGTATCGATAAAGTTGTACCGCCAAACTTTAAGGCGGTAACTAGAAATCGTTAAGCGTTTTCGCCGAGCATTTCTTCATGCCCGTTTTTTAACACAATATAAGCCATCGCACCACCGTACATATCAATTAATACATGTAAAATAATAGGAACAATAATTGAATCAGTTGCTAGATAAATCAATGCCATGATCACACCCATAACTGCTGTTCTAATAATGTTAATTGGCCCTTGATAAAGGTGGGGTAAACCAAAGGCAATACTCGAGATAATAACAGTGCCATAAGTGGGCATGTAATTAGCTAACAGCTGCATCAAATAACCTCTGAACAATAGCTCTTCACATACTCCAGCGGTTATCGAAATACCCAGAACAAAATAACGGGACTCTTTGGCAGTCGTTGGCATCAACCATCGAACATGAGCAAGTTGTTCTCGAACGGCTTGATGACTTTCAGGATTTTCGCTGAGTTGTTTAAGCGATAGTAAAAAATATCCACTGATCAACACTAATACGACAACAGCTATTTGGTTTGCCAACCCGAAATGCCAGCCTAAGCCAATGTCACTGATGGAGAGGCTACTTTGGGAAATCAGCACCATTAATATTAATACAGGCAACCATAGGTGAAACATGGTTGTACGATAGACGGCAATTCGTTTTTCTGGCTGGGCAATAACACTTTGCTTTTCTTGTTCATGAGTAAAGTAGATGTATAGTGGCCAAAGGGCTATATAAGCTAATAATAAGTAGTCTAAATATTCCATAATATTTCTCAATTGCTTGTTTTTAATTACTTGAACTCAGTATATAAGCAATAGTTTAATATAAAAATAGTATGTCATTATAAGTTGAGTAAACTAAAAGTTTATAAAGGTTACTGTTATTGAAAACAAAGCCTACTGTCTAGCAGCTACTCAATCCACCTAAGCCCCATTTAAGCCTTGAAGCATAAATTCAGCATTATTGATTTAAGATACTTTCATAATCTTTAGCAGTCATAACTGGAATAAATTCAGTAATTGAGTAGCTGACCGCACCGCTATTGATAAATGGGTCTAAGTCTAAAACCTGTTTAAGTGCTTGTTCGCTCGCATGTTTCGAAATAAGAATGCCGCCAGTTCTAGGCACCTTTCTCCCGCCAAACATCAGCTGACCTGATTTATATTCTTTTTCTAAATAACGCTTATGCTGATTGGTTAATTCAACTGTGACTTTTTCGATGTCAGTAAAAGTCATATCTACTAGAAACATAATTATCTCGCTTTTTTGTCGGATTAATGTAAGGTTGCTACTTATTACGTAGCGCATCATACCGCTACTATTTTAGAAGCGCAAGGTTTATGACGACACCAATACCAAAAAACTCAGTTAGGGGCTCTAGTTCTGGCATAGCTATTATGGCCGTTTTCGATCTGCTCGGCCGTAAGTGGAACATGAGAATAATGTGGGAACTTAACGCCAAGCCGCTTAGTTTCAGAGCATTACAAGAATGCTGTGATGGCATGTCTCCGTCCGTTTTAAATACGAGAATTAAACAACTTAACGAAGCGCAATTGATTTATACAACACCACAAGGCTATCAACTTACAGCGTTGGGAGCATCATTAATGAAGACACTTGATCCCTTAAGAGGCTGGGCTACTGAATGGGAATTACAACTAGCTAAATATCCTAACAGCTAATTTAGTACCAATTTCATTAAGTTATTGCCCACTTGTGCTGGTTGAAATATTCCAAATCTGCGTTGCTCTCAATCCCAATAGGCCAGCTATTAGTCAATCGAACGCCTTGCCTTGAAAAATTTCTCCTGTGCATAACAAGATCACTAACTTAACGAAAATGGTATAAGAAAGTTTTTCGACTAATTAAGTTTTGAAAAGTAGTGCTTCACTAGCTGGTAAAACCTTGTGATATGAATAGGTTTTTCACCATGAAATCTGTGCACCATATAAAATGGCCATTGTCTTCCTTGGTATAAAGGCAATGCTCTGACCAATTCATTTTTAGCCAACGCTGATTGCACAACAAATTCTGGTAAAAGAGCGATCCCCATATCCTGTAAAATAAATTCCAAAACGCTAGGTAGTGTATTTGTACGAGCAAAGTAATCAATTTGCACAGACTCTTTGTCTGAGCAGTTGTTATTTTCATATACATCTAAGGTTTGCTTTTGCCATGAAGTGGCAATAACTTGATGGTCTTTTAACGCCTCAATGCTTTGTGGATTGCTGTGTTTTTGTAGGTAGCTCGGACTAGCGCAAAAAATTTCGTTAGTACTGCCAATAGGTAATGCTCGATAATTACTATCCTTTAACTCTCCCCCGTATATCGAAACATCAAGGTTATTCTCAATTAAATCCAATGGCTTGTCTGTCACTTGCAAGTCGATGCTTAGTAAAGGAAACTCCAAACATAGTTGCTTAAGTGCTGGAATAATGATGTTTTTTTCGAATGAATGGGGAATGGTCAACGCAAATATACCTGAAGGCATTTCTTTACTTACAGTTAACTCGTTATAAGCCAGTTCAACTTGATCCCGTAGCAAATCACAACGACTGAGTAATTTTTCTCCGGCTGCAGTTAGTGACATTCCTCTGGTATGTCTTGAAAGTAATTGCTGTCCAGTATCTTGTTCTAGACGCTTAATATGCTGACTAATAGCAGACTTGCTCATTGCCAGCCTCTTCGTTGCTAAGGTAAAAGATTGCTTATTTGCAACCTCGGCGAAAATTAACAAGGACGAAAGCTTTTTAACATTGTTCATAAATCAAAACAATCAATTCAATTAATGGTTATTGTTAAATAATTGGTTAATTTCTATGATATGTCAACTCTAAAAAAGAAGGAATTAACACAATGACTGCATTAATTATCGTAGATTTAACCCCGAACAATAAAGACAAACTCGCCGCTTATAGCGCAGAAGCAGCAAAAACGCTGATCACATACGGCGGAGAATTCTTGGCAAAGGGTCCTATTGTACCTTTGCACGGTGAGTCTGCCTTTAGTACTAAGGTCATTATTCAGTTTCCTAGCAAAGAAAAAGCAATGAACTGGTATGAAAGCAAAGAATACCAAGCGATCATCCCACTTCGTGAAGAAGGAATGATTAGTCAGTTTCACCTAATTGCTCAGTAAGGTGAAGATGATAATGAAAATATTAAAACTAGTCTTTCTTGCAATAAGCGCGTTGTTATTACATGCATGCTCTAATACAAAACCGAGCAATGATGAGGTGAAGTTATATGTCTTGGATTGCGGCACGATAATAGTGAAGGATATCTCACTATTTTCACCAGGTGTGGATAAAGGGATAAGTAAAAAGCTAGCTAATGCTTGTTACTTGATAAAACACCCACAGGGAAACTTTCTATGGGAAACGGGCTTAAGTGATACTTTAGTGAACGAAAGTGAGGGCATTTATGTCGCAGAAGGTATGTTTCATCTCAAGAAAAAACATACTTTGCGTTCACAACTAGCAAATATCGGTTTAACACCGACTGATATCGATTACGTTGCTTTATCACATTTTCATTTTGACCACACAGGTAATATGAATATGTTTTCAAAGGCAACGTTTTTAGTACAGCAAAATGAACTTGATATAGCATATAGTGACAAGGCGCGTGCAATGTATTTCGAACCAAGCTCGTATGACCAAATTAAAAAAGCACAATATGTTGGTTTGTCTGGCGACTATGATGTATTTAAAGATGGCAGGTTAAAGATTTATTTTTCACCAGGTCATACACCTGGGCATCAATCACTTTTGGTTAATCTAAGAAAAACAGGTCCTGTTTTACTTAGTGGCGATTTATATCACTTTGGTAAAAACAGAAAACACAGAAGAGTACCAACGCTTAACTTTGATAAAAATTCAACGATGAGATCTATGAAAAATATTGAAAATATAATCGAAGGGGTGAATGGTCAGTTATGGATACAGCACGACTTTGATACCTTTAGCAATGTTGTACTTTCACCTAACTATTATAGATAAACGTTGTTAGTTTTGAAAGGAAATAGAATTAACTCTTACAGTGAAAAAACTTTATTATTGGAGGTATTATTGAACATAATATTAAACATACCTCCTGTATGTACGCAGCGGATAGTTAAACC
>Ga0105356_10001358_pt1 | contig 24215 bp, 18 predicted proteins | sample GOMGulsemesocosm_3_FD_83502 | JGI IMG/M metagenome (GOLD analysis project Ga0105356, IMG submission 83502) | Methane-oxidizing microbial communities from mesocosms in the Gulf of Mexico - GOM9D Gulf of Mexico | ecosystem: Environmental > Aquatic > Marine > Cold seeps | place: Gulf of Mexico... | reverse complement strand
GTGTGCACAAGCATTTGATCGACAAATAAATTTTTTGAATAAAAAGTTTAACATCCTTCCAATGAATGAAGCGGTAAATTTACTTAAACAAGGTAACTTGCCGCCTAAAGCTTTGGTTATTTCTTTTGATGACGGATACCTAGACAACTATACAGTTGCAGCTCCTATTTTAGAAAAATATCATTGCCCTGCTACGTTTTTTGTTTCTACTGATGGCGTTGATAAAGGTTATCTATGGAATGATGTAATAGAACAAACAATAAAGAAAACGTCATCCAAATCGATATCAAAAAACATCATAGGAACAACAATTTCCTTAACAAACGACACAGAAAAAATAGCCGCTTTTCATAAAATTGTTAACACACTAAAGTTTTTTGATAAAAAAGAACGAAATGAAAAAATATTATTATTGTCAAAAGAATTAAATGTACATGACTTTTCTAGATCAATGATGGATCAGCTACAGATATTAGCCTTACATAAGCAAGGGTTCACAATTGGTGCCCATACTCATAGCCATACCATTTTAACTACAGAAACAGACAATGAGTGTAAATTGGAGCTTTCGACCAATAAAAATCACCTTGAAAACATAATTAGCTCACCTGTTGATTTTTTAGCATTCCCCAATGGACTTTTTCAACGAGACTTTAACCAATCACATTGCGATATAACTAAAGAGCTGGGCTTCAAAGCTGCATTTTCTACCAATGATGGCGGTGCAATAAGTTCTACTGATATTTATCAAATCCCTCGTTTTATGCCTTATCGCAAACAACTCCCTTTATTTGTACTATCAATCGCTAAAATAGCAGGTGAACATGTCTAAAACAATTTTAATGGTAGCCTTTGATTTTCCACCGAGTAATGCTGCTTCCGTACAACGAACACTCAAGTTTTTTGAATATTTAAATGAGTTCGGCTGGACAACAATTTTACTTACAGCTAAAGCACACGCTTACACACTTGTTGATGATAACTTTGAAATAACATTAAATAAAAATCAATTTGTATATAGAGCAACTGCGCTAGATGTTCATAAACATTTATCGATAAAAGGCAAACACTTAAGTTGGATGAAAACCCCGGATCGTTGGGGAAGTTGGATCCCTTTTGCGATAAACCTAGGTAAGAAGATAGTTAATCGCCATAAACCAGATGTTATTTGGTCTACGTTTCCAACACCAAGCGCTAATGTTATTGCGAATCGCTTAGCTAAATATAGTAATAAGCCTTGGATCGCCGACTATCGCGATCCTGCACCTTATATACATACAACAAATGGAAAGTGGCTAGACCAAGTTCACAAAAAGATTGATAATTTGACATTTAAAAATGCACAAAAACTGGTCTTTGCTACCGAAGCATCAAAGGAGTTATATCAGTCTCATTACCAATGCCACGATAAATTTGAAGTGATTGAGAACGGCTATGATGAAAATAATTTTGTAAAAGCACAAGAGCTGGCCCCCTCACATACAAATATTTTTAATTGCAATAAATACAGCCTTTATTATGCTGGTGGCTTATATCCAAATGGAAGAAACCCACGACCAATATTTAAGACGATAGCTAAATTACGAAATAACAACATATTGTCAGAAAACAATTTTGAACTTATTTTTCAAGGAGCTGGCGATGGAAGCGAATTTTCTGAATTACTTGATGGGTTATCACTAACCGATGTTATTACATTTATCCAACCAACCTCTTTCTTACTTGCCTTAGTTAATATGACACGCGCCGATGCTTTATTACTCATTCAAGATTCTCGTTTTAACCTTCAAATACCAGGTAAGATTTTTGAATATTTTAGAACAGGTAAACCGTTATTAATAAAAACAGACCCTGCTGGCGCTACAGCCGCGCTTGGAAAAACACACCAACAAGGCTTTATTGTTGATAGCGATAAAGAAATTGAGCAAGCAATAATTAAATTACTTGCTAACAATAAAGAAGATATTAAGAGCGACGACGTTACAATTCACGCAAGAAAGTCTAAAGCACGATCATTAGAGGCATTACTAGACAACCTTTAATATAAGCGCATTAAATCTAAAATTTCATACATCAACATTTGCATTAGAAGTTTACTCCTCTATGCTTTGGTTAGAACTACATGTTGTCCTAACAGTAGAGGGATAGTTCAGGAGTCAATTATGACAAAACTCGTACTTAGACACGGTAAAATCTGTATACCTGTCTTAAAAAACACAGAAAGTTATTACGCTTTCAACTTACTCATTTTATTATTTTTCTGCGTATCAAATAAGATTTATGCAGACACTTTACTTGACTTTAATTTTGAAAATAATGAGTTAAATAAAGGATTCGAAAACTGGCAATATATAGATAAAGGCGCGAATTGCGACGTTTACGATGGTATCAACTTTTCAAAATTGTGCTCAACAATTAGCAACAATAAATTTTATCCTTATTACAACTTTCGCAATAATGCTCATATGGGGTGGCTACGATACGGGTATATTGATAGTAATGACAAATACTCAATAGCAGGGAGTTCGCTTAAAGTAACTTTAACAGGTGGAGCTTATCAAAAGAATTCAGGAGAAATTGGCTATTCTGGAGCCCCCATTTTTTCAAAAATCGACTTACAAGACTCGCCAGAAGATAATTTTGGGGATCCTGAGCAAGTACTTCCAGCTGCTTTTAGTTTCTATTATAAAAGTGAAAGTGCAACCACAAAATTTTCCGAATTACAGAACAAAAATAGGCTAACTCTCTGGGTATTAATGCCTAAATTGAATGAATCATTTGATTATTATCAAAAATCAAATTCCTTAGCTCGTCCAAATCAAACGTTTGGTCTGTACCCTTTCATCAATACTAGTTTACAAGGGCACTATTACCATAGTGTATCTAATATACCAATGGGGGGCTGGACTAAAATACAATTTGACGCACACCCTCAGCACCATAATAGTGGTTCAAACAATCCCTATAGTGCCTTTTCTGTTGGAGGATATGAATACCCTGGCGATGGTATTGCATATTTTAGCAACACAACAGCCTTATCGTTTGTTGCCGGATTTTCGAGCTATCAAAAATCGCCATATAGTTTTTATATTGATGAAATAAAGTCTAGCCTTGTACTATATGAAAATGACGAGACTATTAACAATCTTGCTATTGGTTACGATCAAACAAATAAAATCTTTGACGTAAGTCTATCAGATAAATATCGCTGTTTAGAGTGTGCTGCTAAATACCAAATAAGATATTCTTTTTCTCCAATCACCCAATCAAACTTTGAGCAAGCACATGTTCCACAGGAGACCATTAACTTTAATCGTACTCATAACAATAATGTCGGAGAAATAATCAAACCAAACCCTGGCTATAATAACATTTGGGCTGCTATTAAATTGCAAGCTGTACATACTGAGCAACTAGTCGACAATACAACCGTATATTTTGCAATTATTGACATTTCAGACCGTAGTAACATTGAACAAGAGTCCATTGACTTTCAAGAGCAATTAATCCCAAATATTGGAAAGATAAAAACAATCGACTTAATTAAAACCATTGATTATACAATTCACATCATTGACTACCCCCTTACTATTAAAACAAAAACAGTTGAGGAAGGCATTATAGGTCAGTACTTTTCAGACAATATTGAGTTTTTTGGTGGCATATCACCACATAACTTTACCAATACATCACCACTACCTACTGGTTTAACATTAGATAGTTCAGGAGTCTTATCAGGAATACCAGAGGAACCCGGAGAGTTTGAGCTATCTGTGCTGCTAAAAGATCATATAAATAACCAAATTAAGAGCAATGTAACCATATCCATTAAATCACCAGAAGACTTTATTGTAGAGAACTGTATTGGAATTGTTGATTTTGGAGAGCAATCGAGCTTAGATACAATTATTTCAAATGCTTTTGATGTCGTAATATCTGACAAATATACAGGGAATTTTAAGCAAGGAAAAACAATAACAATAGGCGAAAATGGTGGTTACGATTTCCAAGGGGTAGAGGGGAATGGTTTAACATTACTCACAGGTGATACCGTAAGGGCTATTTGGTATAATAATAGTGATATCAAAATCTCATTTACACCATTAATTAGCTTTAATGATTCTAATCGACGGAACCAAGCTCCAGCTGGTAAATGGTTTGATATGGAAGCTATCACAATTAATCCTAAGCAATATCACGTTAGCAATTATATTGTATCTTCTGAACAATCAAAATTTGCACCTCTAATCAATATAAGTGTCAATTATAGTAACAATAAAACGCTTATTTTAGATAAGGTCGAATATATAAGTACAAGTTTAAGTACAAATGACACGTGCTTAACACCTTATGCTCTTTCTCAGCCCCCAGAATCTCCTGTGGCTCCAAATGTATTGGAAAAAACTATTGTCGACTTCCATAAATCAGACTCTGAAAGCACGTTTTATTATGATGATTGGGCAACTATAATTAGAGATAAATATACAAATTATTATCAAGATGGCTTAACTATTACGATAGGCAGTAACGCTGATTATGACTTTCAAGGAGTCAGAGGTAGTGAAAGGCAATTCGAGGTTGACGATCAAATAACGGTATATTGGCAAAATATCAGTGAACAAACGATTAACTTCACCCCAAATATTAGTTTTACAGATCCTGATAGAAAATATAATGGAGACGTGGAGGGTTGGTTTAAAATGAATTCACTAGAAATTCTCCCCATGGGATACGGAACTTCGTCATTCACTGTAGACAGCTCTACTCAAGGAGCTTATTCATTAATTAACATTAATAGTAACGTATCATTCAATAAAAAAATTATTCTTGATAAAATAACATTATCTTCTTCTATTGAAGAATAATTAATTTTATTCCCCTTGTTCACCTTAAACTGATTGAACAGGGGGTTTAGCATTAGCAAAGTTAAATTTTTTATAATTGAGTACTTGCATATTTAAGGTGTAAGCTGACAAACCCACGTTTATAAACGGGAAACGGTCAGGTCTGAGTTATTACAGATTAACAACCTCCATCACTTCTTTAGCACACCAATCCCATGTATATTTGCTACAGTTTTCTGCTTGTTTTTTTCTACAATTTTCTTTTTGCAATAACTCAATCAATTTCGCTGTAATCTCGGGCATGTCCTCACTCACCACACAATAACCCAGCCCTTCTTCACTTGCCATAATCTCAGGAACACTACCAACATTAGTAGCAACAGCTTGTGTGCCACATGCTAACGCTTCGGTAAGCACATTGGGGCTGCCTTCTCCTCTACTTGATAAACAAAAAACATCGGCAGCATTATACCAAGTGATCAATTCATTATTAGCAACTGCACCGACAAAAACTACATGCCTTTGTAAATTATGTTGCTCGATAAATTGATTAAGCTCTTTCCTATAATCTCCTTCAGGCCCTTCTGCACCTAAAATATAAAACCTAGTATCTTCTAATCCTTGAGTACTTATGATTTTTTCAAGACCTTTAATAACTAAATCAAAACCTTTTCGCTGAATAAGAGCGCCAACACCTAATATAATTTTTTCGTTCTTTGCTAGAGAGAGCTTTTCTCTACATACATTCTTGTTTAAGTAATAAAAGTTATCAGTATCAACGCCATTTCTTATAACTGAGGTCCTATTTGCAGTGCCTGATAATTCATCGGCTTTTAGCGCCATCTCTTCACTTAGCGAAATGACTTTTGAAGCTTTGTTAAGATAGTAAGCAACTATATGCTTCCTTAAACCAGAATCTTGTAGATGAAATGCTTCCATGCCGCGCAAGGTTACATTAAAAGCTTTATTCATTTTTTTTGAAAGCCAATAACCACACGGTAAATCAGGAAAAGTCCAATGCAAATCAATTAAGTCGAAATCATAACCAATTTTGTCGAGTACTTTTGTTACCGCACGCCGATAAGTTAATACTTCAAGTGATTTTAAATGCCCTGGAATAGAAAAAAAGCGCGGATGATACACATTAATCCCTCTAATGTTTTCTAATTCAGGAATGTTTCGAAGATGTGAAAATTTACTTATTTTCCGGTGCAAAGGAGAATCTGCAATAGGATTGATGACCGTAATGTCAGCATATTTACTCATCGCTTTTAAACGATTTAATACAAAGATGCCATGATTCGGTTGGTTACAATTGGGAAATAAGTAGCTAATGGCTAATATTTTTTTCTTCGATTGAAAACTCATTAATCTATATTTTTCCTAAGCCACTCTTCTAGCACTACTAACTGCCACAATGTTTTATGATGATCAAATTTGTCATTATTGTGCTCTTCAATTAACTGTTCAATACGCGATTTTTTGAAGAATTGATGTAATTGAGTTTCACTTGATAACAGTAAATTTTCAGCATATGCTCTTAATTCATTCTGAAACATTAGTTTTAAAGGTGTAGGAAAGCCCATTTTTTTACGATATATAATATCATTGGGCAAAATACCTTCCATCATTTTCTTCAACGGGTATTTCCCTTCCCCTTTTTTAATCTTATGGTGTGATGGAATAGTTGCTGCAAACTCAACTAAACGATAATCCAAAAATGGTACTCTCAACTCTAATGAAGCTGCCATACTCATTCGATCCGCTTTAATTAAAAGATCATCGACTAACCAAGTCTTAGTATCAAAATAGAGCATTTTATTTAAGCTATCTTCACCTTTGGTTTTTTCAAAAAGGCTCTTGGTATAATTACGACTAGTGACTTGTCCATCTTGTTCTATCAACTTTTTAAATTCAGGCTTATACAATTCTTCTTTTTGGTGATCAGGATACGTAGACATGCCTTTATAACGCTGCTCTATTGGAAGCGTCGCCATAGTCAAATACTTGGAAACCTTATGACTTTTACCTAATATTTTATTCGAAATACCGGCAAAGAAATTACTCCCGGTTTGACCAATAACAGCACGATATTTATCCAGCATATTCATATACTGATATAAATCGTAACCCGCAAAAATTTCGTCAGAGCCTTCACCTGATAACGCGACTGTAACCTTTTCTTTTGCTAGTTTGGCAACAAAAAACAAAGAAATAGCAGCAGCTTCTGTAACAGGCTCGTCCATTAAGGCAATATATTCAGGAATGAATTCTTTAAATTCTGCAGGTGTTATTTTAATTTCATGGTGATCTGTTTTAAATTTATCAGCAATAATTTGTGCGTAAGGCGTTTCATCAAAGCCCTTACCAAAATCATACCCTATCGAAAACGTTTTAAGCGGCTCTTCTACTCTGTCAGCTAATAGCCCAACAACCGCACTAGAATCAATACCACCACTCAGGAAAATTCCTAGAGGAACATCACTTCGTAAACGTAAATCGATAGCGCTATCTAATAGCTTTTTACTACCATCAACATAGTAATCAAAGCCTTTGTCTTCGCCTTTATTTTCGAATTTTAAGTCCCAATATTGAGTGATTGAAAACTCATCCCCTTGCAATATCGCATAATGTCCCGGCATTAAACGTTTAATCCCTTGATGCAGAGTATTCTCACCAGGAATATAGCCAAAACTCATATAACTATCGATTAACTGCACGTTCAGTTTAGGCTTTTTAACTAATCCTTTCAAAATGGCTTTAGTTTCAGATGCAAAAATAAACTCTTCATCCGTTTGATAATAATAAAGAGGCTTTATGCCCAAGCGATCCCGAGCAAGGAATAATTCCTTTTTATTACCGTCCCATATAGCAATAGCAAACATACCATTAAAATGCTGTAAGCAATCATGTCCATACTCAATGTATGCTTTAAGCACTACTTCGGTGTCTGAATTCGTTTCAAAGCTATAGCCTTTAGTTTCGAGTTCAGCCCTAATTTCAAGATAGTTATAAACTTCACCATTGTATGAAATAACACAATTATTCGAGGCTTCTTCACGAGGCTGGTGGCCTGCTGGCGTTGGATCCAAAATGCTCAAACGTAAGTGGGCTAGTCCTATTTTTTCTTTATCATCAAACCATAAGCCCTCACTATCAGGCCCACGATAAGGCATAGTATCACGCATTTCCTCAAGTCGTGTTTTATCAATACTACCTTTTATTCCCAAAATGCCGCACATACTCTATTTGTCTCCACAACAAAAAAACATATAAAATTACCCTAAAAAGTTATCTCTAAATTCATCATTTACACGACGACCTTTTAAAAACGGCTTTAATTTCCACTTAAATTGCTTAAACCAGTTATTTCTCCAGCGATCACTGAAGTTATCACCGCTAGCTAACACGTAGGCAACTAATTTTTCATTTAACCTTACATAAGTTTGTTTAGTGTCATATTCAAAGTACTTATAAATATTCATATGCCTATATTTTGTCCATGGCACATTATGAATAAGGGAAATGTCAACTTTATCTGGCATTTCAAATGCTCCAGAAGCAATAACAACTGTTGAGCCACATAGCTGATCCAATTCGCCTGTTTCAATAAATCGATTTGACGATTTATAATACAAATATCCATTTTCAATAATAATGGCAGATACATTTTCTATCGATTGTATGATTTTAATAAAGTCTACGTGCATTAAATCATCTGAATCTAATTGATAAAGATAACTTAAAGATTCATTCCTTAATTCATACAGCCCAGATATTATTTTTAACGTTTTATCATTGATTAAATCTTTGGTAGTAAAATTTATAGCATTTCTGTCCGGCGCTTCAAATTCAGCAACTTTAAATTTAATGTTAGAATTTAAAGTATTTTTCAAAAAATCAGGACGGTCATGTCCAACAATAATAACGTTATAATCTTGTATTGACTGAGCAACAATAGATTTGATTGTTGCTTCTAATGAATCACAAGTAACCTGCCAGTCTCTGGATATTTTCTTTGATTTGAGTGGTATCACTATCCCAATTGTCATGAAATCTTCTCTCAACTTTTTTTATACATGAAAAATAAGTTCATTTGTCTTAACCTTCTTCGATTAAACACCTTATGAACCACCCGTAAAAGCTTTTCTGTTATTGAAAAAGCTATACCTTTCTCTCTTTTCCCTATGTCTGAGTCAGTCAAATCAATTGGAACAGTTAAAGCGTGACTTAAAAAACCTTGCCTAACATTGCCACTAGCATATCGAGGTAAAAGGTCTATTGGGTAATACATGTTTTTTGATACTTTTAAAAATTGCTTAGCGCCATAGTTTGAAATCAAATATCCTCCTGTTCCATATGGGACAGGATCACATTCAATGGTTTGAAATAGCCCATCTCCTTTGACTGAAAAAATGTTTCCATCATACTTTTCCAAAGAATGTTTGAGACTGGTCCCTTGGCTTACCTTAACCCCTTTATGTAAATGGCAATCATCTATCTTCAAGTAATCAAACTCAGAAAAAACAGACTTCGATGCTAGAAACGATTTTATGTCTGGAGAAAGATAAACATCATCTTCAAGAACCACTGCATAATCAATATCGTTAGTTACAATTGACTCCCAAATGTTAATGTGGGATTGAGCACAGCCAACCTCTCCAGCTACACAATGTTGCTGATTTTCTAAAAAAAATCTTTTTTTAGAAAACAGTGTGCTGGTCTTATATACTTCTTTACCATTTACTCCACTTATACGTTCAAATTCCAAGTCAAGCTCTTGTAATTGTTTGGAAATAAATGCCAGTCTATCCTGCCTAACATCTAAATTAATTACATATATGTTCATATTAGTGTTTTTCCCTTTCTTTATAAGTTGAACTAACTTTAAATTGTTTGGGAAAAGCCTTCGCGATCAACCCAACAATATGTTGATATTCGGCGACTTTCTTCAGCCTCAAGTAAAAAATATAAAACATTAATAAAATGGTCCCAAAATATACCATCGAAAATAAAATGAGATAACTAAATGTTATTTCATTACCCCATTGTGAAACCCCCACCAAAGCAAGATAGCCTATAGAAGTCGAAATGATAATAGGGACAAATAGAAGCATTATTCGAATTAAAGACAAGCCAGAAATTGATCTTACATAAAATAAATATGATGTGATAACGATAAAGTGTGCTGCACCTTTAATTAACGCTAAATTTTCAATACTATAGTCTTGTGCATACCATAAAAATAAAGACAATATAGCAAGTGAGAAAAGATCTAAATAAAAAATCATTTTAACTTTATGCTTTGCTACACATGCATGAGATAAAATAGGGCCCAAACAAGATAAATACATCAATGCTGCAAAGTTGGAAATTATTGGTGATATATGGGACCAATTATCACCTAATAGCAAGTCCACTAAATATTGAGAAAATAAATATAAATAGGCTGCTAATGGGAATGATACAATATGTACAATCAATAAAGACACAGAAACTCTATAACGAAACTCACTTGCGTTATTAACAGACGAAGAAAAGGTTGGCAGTAGAGGGTCAGCAGCAGGATTAATAATACTATATGCCGGTAATAATGCAATATCTTTAGCCATATAATAGCTACCCAGTTGATTTGCAGGAAACATCTTAGTAACAAACAGTTGATCTAGATTCGCTTTTGCGTAACCAACACTTCCTTTTAGAAACATCCATTTAGAGAAGCTCCATTGCTCTTTAAATTTTTTAAAACTAATTTTGGGCCTAAACGAATGAAGGTAATATGAACCTAACATAATAACTATTGCTGAGACGATATCACCAACTACAATTGCCCAAAAACTAGGTTCAATTAAAACAAAAGTTATCACGGCGAAAAATGAGATTAATTTCGCTGAAAGCTCCAACTTAAAAAAATAACTATAGTTCAATGATTTACTATAAAGAACGAAACCAGGATTCTTTAATGCTTTTATCAAAATAACAACGGAAGATACATATAAAGCAGGAAGGGCTTCAGTCATATTAAAATAAGAAGTTATATCTGGTGCAAAGAAAATGAGTACAAGCCAGAATACAAATTTCATACTGAAATCAATTGAGATGGCCGTATTTAAGTCATCATCTTCAACACTAACTTTACTAATTAAATACTGATAATTCCCAGTAACTGACAATACATAAAACAAATTAGTAGTTAATGCTATAAACGCTACGATCCCAAAATCATTTGGCATTAATAACCGAGCGAGGATCAAGGTACTTATGAATCCCAGTGACTTTTGTAATAACCTTGTTGCCAAAACAAAGCCTGAACTTTTCACGATTTTTGCGGAAAGGGAGTTAGTCATAATTAAAGCTTTTCGTAACCGAACTTCACGTAGTCCTCGGCATATACTTCATGGATAATTTTTTTTGATTCTTCACTAATCTTAATTTCTTTACTTTTACTCTGATTCATTTTTTTTACACTTAACGATACACACAAAAGCTTGTTTAATTGAGATATACCCTCATCCAACTCTTCCATTTTAATGAATTTATCAACCAGTAATTTACTTCGATTATTGCAAAGGTAGTCTGTTTGTCTCCAAAAAAAGTAATGCCTTTTAATATTATCTCTATTTATAAAGTCTTGAATAAACGCATCAACATTTTCATAGTTTTGAATAAACGCTATAGATGTATTCGGATTATTTTTTATATATTCTTTAGAGTAACTATAAGTCGAAATGATGCGTTCAATAGGCTCTCTAACAATTGAAAATTTATAATAATTGCTAAATTTTTGTGGGTTTATAAACTTTAATTCTTTAGCTGAATAATGCCAAGTATCGCTGCCGTATAGTGCATAAGATACGCTTGTTCCCGCACACTTAGGAATGTGGACGAACACTATTTTATTGCTATCAAAAAACGTTGTATACAAGTCATCTTTTTTTAAAAACTTATTTAGTCGTGTTTTGAGTACATATGGTCTCATACATTGTTTATTTAGAAAATCAAACAATTCGCTTTCCTTTTTTAACGTTAAGTAAATGCTGTTCTATATTAAAGTTACTACCTGCAACTAACGATTTAACTTTCTTTATCGAAGGTTAAATTATCAGCTATATTCCTAGATATTATGCAAAATGCTATTAACCATATTGAAATTTCTAACACTTTACTATTAGAGAACTGGCTAGCTACAATTACACTTATTAACCCACCACTAAACCCTAAGCTTAATAGCCTGATATCCTTATTATAATTAAGATTTTTTGAAGTATTTAATGCTCGTTTAAACGCTCCGAAGACTAAAAGAAAGAAAATAACTCCTCCTATTATCCCATGATCACACAAAATGGCCATCGTCAAATTATGAGATCCTCTAAGGCCACCTCCTTTAGTTTTTGTCAGATATGTTTCTGGAATATAAAGTGGGCTTAAAAGTAATGTGGTTCTATGACCACCGCCAACTAAAGTATAATCTTTAAATATTTCTAGTTTGGCTTCTATGATAATCATTCTAGATTGAGCACTTTTATCAACCTGCTCTGATGACTGCGCTTCTGTTATTAATTTTATTCTTTTAATAATTAGATCAGCTGAAAGAAATGATAAAGCAATCAATGCAATTGCCCCCCATTTTATTAGATTCCCCCTAAATTCTTTTGCAGAAATAGCTATAATTAGACAGCCAGTTACAGCTAAGCTTCCCATTGCCCCTCTACTACCTGACATAATAATTAAATTGGCCGCAAAGGCTAAAGGGATTAGTAACCAATACTTTTTTTTCAATGATTCACTAAAAAAAAGAAAAGCACCGGCTATTACAATAGGGATAACATGAATAGCTAATAGATTTGAATCATCAATACTTGGTAAACCGGCTCTTTCAAAACGTCCGCCTCCGTGAGTTTGAAGTGCAGTAAAACCTATATATGCGCAGCCCATTAAGTTAGCTACAATTACCCCGACAAGTTTTTCTTTTGAATTAACTGTTGTAATCAAAAGAAAATATAGAATTAAAAGCTTTACAAGAAGTATAAGGTAAACTTGATGCCACTCTGTACTAAGCACAAATGGAATCTGGACACCGACGAAAATAATAAATGCAATAAATAGTTTAGTTTCTTTGAATTTTAACCAATCACCTTTATTCTTTTCATGAATAAAGACACTAGCTAATGTCAAAATAGCGACAATCAATGTCCATCTAATTTCAGGTAAAAAATACCCCCAGTACTTTCCTGGTGGGTGCATATAAAAACAAAAAAAATAAAGCAAAATGCCAACAAATGGTTTTTTTAGCGTAATAATTGCCCCTATTAAAAAAACCAGAACAAAGAAAATAGCTGTTATAGGCATAAGGTATCAACTCTTTATTATTTTTATCACTTAATCAATTCAACAACACGTTTAGCATTTTCTTGCCAAACAAATTGTTTTTCCAACACACTTTTTTTCACCGCATCACGTAATGCTGCTAACTCATCAATATTTTCAATTGCATTCACCAATTGCGCAATAAATGATGTTTGATTACCTTTGTCAAAAAACAATGCTGTTTTATCAGAAAGTATTTCCCGAATATTTGGGCAATCTGGCGCAATAATCACACTACCAACGGCCATATATTCAAACATTTTAAGTGGAGATGCATAGTCAGTAACATCAGGCTGCAGCGCTATATCAAACTGCCCCACATAATTTAAAACTTTATCTCGCGTTACTAAACCAGCAAACTCAATTTTGTCAGCAACATCTAACTTTTCTGCTAACGCTTTTAATTCTGGCAATATATTGCCATCTCCGACACAAATGAGCTTTAATGACAGTTCTTTATGCTGAGCAATAGCTGCTATGGCTTTATCCATGCCATGCCAAGGATGAATAAAGCCTGTAAAACCAATGACGATCTCTTTTTTGCTGTTATCTATCGGCTTAGCAAGCATTTCATCAATAAAAGTTTGGTTCACGCCATTATGAATAACGGTAATATTTTCTTCTTTAACGCTAATTTTTCTTAAATGTTCAGCTAACACATCTGTTACAGGAAGTGTATGTGTTGCATTTTTCCAAGTATAGTTTTCTATCCATTTAGCAAATCGTACTAAGGATAATCCACTATAAGTTTTTCGTTCATAAACTAAAGGCGCATTCACTTCTAATATAAGTGGGATCTTAAATAACTTGCTCGCCCATATGCCTGCTGGCTGATATAAATTATATCGTTCATAAATAAACTCAGGCTTGAATTGTTTGATCGCCTTAACTAGTTTAATAAATATCCATAAACAATAGGTTAACTCAAGCAGTTCATATAGTGCCCTAGGTAGCATTTTTTTAAGTTTAGTAACAAAGCCACCATCATGGCCAAAGTCGCTATTTTCATTTAATGAGGGAGCGACAAACTTTAATTCATGTCCTTGTTCAATAAATGCGTTAGTGAGTTCTTCTACATGAACAAACTGACCATCTTTGGATGCGATACGGTGGTGATATAAAATTTTCATAAGCTTTTGTTATTTTTCCTAAAAAAAGACTCTAAAATAAGTATTGCCCAAATCAAAACACCGTTGTCTCTTTTGCGTTTATGATGGTCTACAAGTAACTGTTTTAAATGTACTACGTTAAATATGTTCTGAGATAATAAGTGCTCTGACAATATACGTTTTTCAAGTGATTCTATCGAAATTTGCCTTATCCATTCATCTAATGGTGAGGTAAATCCCATTTTAGGCCTTTCTAGTATAAAGTTCGGTATAATACTTTTAAAAGCACTAGCTAAGGCTACTTTGACTCTTTGCTTTTTTAGGTTTAATGAAGGTGTCATGGCAAGAGCATGCTCCACTATGTGGTGATCTAAAAAAGGCACTCTTACTTCCAAAGAGCCCGCCATGCTTGCTCTATCGACTTTTGTTAGTATATCGCTAGGTAAATATGTTTTGAGATCAATATACTGTACTTGTTTTAACGTGGTATTTTCTTTTACCTCATCGGCTAATGCTTGAAAACTTACCAATGATGTGTAGTTTTGTAACTTAGATTTAAAACCTACTGAGTATAAAGGGTCTATAGTTTCATTGTCGGCTAACGACATTGAATTATGATGGCTTGTAATGCTGTCTTTACTTAAAGCAGTTAATGTAGACTTTCCTCTTAGAAATCTTGGTGCACTATTCATTCGAGGATATATTTTTGCTAAAAAAGGAAAAATATAATGACGAATAGCAGCAGGGATAATATCGCGTATTTTTTCTTCTAAGTTAAGCATTTGATAATTTCGATAGCCAAAAAACAGCTCATCGCTACCATCTCCTGACAGTGCAACCTTAACTTTCTCTCGAGTTGCTTTACTTAAAATTAAGGTAGGTATTGCAGAATTATCCGCAAATGGCTCATCAAATATATCCACTAATAAATCAACGAGAGATAAATCATTTACGGAGACATTCGTTGTTGAATGCGTTGTATTATATTCATTAGCAACCAATTCAGCAAAGTTAGACTCGTCGTACTTAGACAAATCAAAGCCAATAGAACAGGTGTTAATACTACTTGATGATTGCTCGCTCATTAAAGCAACGATCGCTGTGGAATCTAAACCTCCCGATAAAAAAGCACCAAGAGGAACATCAGCAATCATCCGTTGTTTTACTGATTGATTAATCAATTTTAATAGCTCTTCATCGTTTGATGATTTAACTTCAGCTGAAATATAGTCTTTTAAGTCCCAATAACAAACAGGGTTAACTTGGTTGCTACTTTCATCAATAAGAATGAAATGTCCCGGTTGCAATTTCTGAATATTTTTATAGATAGACTTAGGTTCAATAACATAGCCTAGCGTTAAGAAATCTTCAATTGCTTGTTCGTTAATGTCTAATTTTACGTCACAGTAACGCTTTATAGCCTTAAGTTCAGATGAAAAAACTAAAGAATTTTTTTCAGTAATAGCCCAATGTAACGGTTTAATTCCTAACCTGTCTCTTGCAGCAAACAATACCTTAGACGATATATCCCATAAAACAAATGCAAACATGCCATTGAACTTATCAACGCATTTAATATTCCAAGCTAGCCACGCGTTTACAATAACTTCAGTGTCGCTATCTGTATTAAAGCTATAACCAAGCGCTTTTAATTCGACAGTTAGCTCTTTAAAGTTATATATTTCACCATTATAGGTAACAACAATAGACTCAGTTGCATCAACAAGAGGTTGTTGCCCTGATTCAATATCAATAATTGAAAGTCGCGTATGTCCAAGACCAACATATTCATTTATATAGAGACCACTACCGTCAGGTCCCCTATGATGTTGACTGGTATTCATTAGCTCTAATTTTTCTCGGCTACTAAAAGCTAACCGTTCAAATTCATAAATTGCTGACACACCACACATAAAGTTCTATCCGAAGCGATTAAGTCGTTTATATAGTCCGTTCAAACCCCAAAAATACTTATGTTTACTCATTAAATAAAATAAACCTTTAAGATGTGAGAAGTGAAAAATTGACAACTTAAAACCACGAGAGAGCTCTTGCGCATCATGGATCACAGTAGCTTGTGGAACATAAACAATTTTAAAACCTTGTTCCCATACACGCAAACAATAATCTACATCTTCCGGAGAATAAAAAATGTTCTCATCAAATAACCCTGTTTTATTTACCGCAGTACGAGATAACATCCAGCAAGCTGAAATTGCGTAGTCTACTTCAGCAGGTGCATTAAGTAGTTCTAACGGGTGTTTTTGTTGTTCTATTTTTTTCAAAAATAAAAAGCGTTTTAATTTGTGTATTAGTGTGGGAAATACATCACAAGATAACTGAAAGTTGCCGCTATTATAAGTTAATCGCGGAACAGCCATTCCTACCTGCGGGTTATCAATCAGGTATTGCATTAAAGTAAGCAATGCTTGATGCTCAACATAAGCATCAGAGTCTAAAACTAGGACAAACTCCCCTGTGGACTTTTTCAAGGCAGCATTTCGGGAAAAAGTCGTTCCAGTATTCGTTTCAAATAATATCGGTTTGATGATTTCAGGGTATTGATTTTCATATGACTTAATTAGCTCAACACTGCCATCTTTTGAACCATTATCGACAATAAATATTTCATTTTGACTTTCAAATGGCTCTAAGGCACTTATCAGTTGCTCTAAACATCTTTTTATTGGCGATGCCGAGTTATAAGAGAGTATTACTACAGAGAACAGCACATTAACGTCCTTATTTAATTCGTCGTATTGGGTTTGACTGAAGAGTAGTGACTTCTTTAATCATAAAGTCACTTAAACGTTTAGCACCGTCATTAACATCTACGGTAGAAAAAACTAATGCCTTCCCACCAAGGTCTTTCAAAAGTAATTTACTGACTAATTGCTGGATTTTCACTTCAATTTTTGAAGCGAATTTTCCCTTGGCGACAACATACACCACTCTAATGATTCTTTCTTGTCCCTTCAAATTAACAATACGGTACTCAGTATAAGGGATCTTACTGCCCTTTTCGTCAATCAAACTACCATTACTAATATTATCTAATGACCAGATGTTTTTATTAAACAACGAATTCTGGCCGCTAATCAGCTCTTTGTTTTCTTCTTCAAATAAGTATTCAATGACAAATAGTTCATTCGATGCAGTACCATCTACTTCAGAGTTAAAATAAACTCTATCTGCATTCAAATAGTTAGGTTGCCAATTATTTAAAGTTTCTACCGCTTTAACTTCAGCAATAAAAGGTAATACTTCGCTTCTATGCTGCTCCACTTTATCGATATACATTGCATACACAGTTGGACCAATGCTTAATGCTATTAAAATCATAAGCGAGCGGGTTAAAGGGATCTTACTTGTTGAAACAATTTCGTCGCTTTTTTTAGATTGCTCTTCACCAATAACCGGATCAGCAATATAGTGGCCAATAATAAATAGAATAACTAAAATCACACTAAAGAATAACCAACCATATACCAAGTGATCAAACCCTACTGCCGCCTTCATATTTGACAAATGGCCAATCAATATCATCAAAAATGCTCTTAAGCCATTACCTATAATAGGCACAACAAGGCATAGAAATATGAATAGACTTCTTCTACCAGTACTGCGAATATTTAAATACGCAAACAATACGCCAATAGTAAATGTAGAGATTAAAAACCGTATACCGCTACAAGCCTCGGCAACAAGGAAATTTCCATTAGGTATTTGAATAAACATCCCATCACGATAGACAGGTATATTTAGAAGTTCAAGCATAAACACTGAAATATCTGCAGTAACAAACTGTAAATAAGGAATTAAAAAATCCCCAACAGGAACAGCAAAAAGTAAAAATAACAAAGGGAACGCGAGTAGCTTTATTCCTGAGAGCCCCCATAAACTCATTACTATAAAAGCAGGAAAAACTAAAACAAAAAACTGCTCAGCAACATTTATCCCTGACAATTTGGCCAAAAACCAAAGAAAGCTAATAGATAATAAGGCTATAAAACCAAGTAAGGATGACGTGATTTTAAGTTTAATTAAAGAGTGACGTTTTTTATATATCAACCATGCAACGATTGGTGGCAATAGCATTCCATGGCCATAAGTGTTGGACTTTAGCCATATATCAACTAATTTCGACAAGGAGTCTAAATAAAGAAAAATAAATAACAATAGAGTTATCAATGAGAACCATTTATATGATAGTCCCTTTATCATGCTATTTACGCCTCATTACTTAAAATATTTTTTTGTACTAAATCAGGTTTAATTCTATCTTCGATTAAATAAACATCTTGCATGGTTGACCAATTATAATCTTGTAACAAGCGTTCAATTTTTCGCTCCATTCTCGACAAATTAATATAGTGCCGTATTCTAGACTTAAGAGAAGCACCATTAACTCTAGGCTGTTTTGGATCAATTTCCCATGGGTGAAAGTAAAAGCTATAAGGCTGCCTTTCTTCTTTAAGGTACTTATCGATACGTAACTTAGACAAAAAATACGGGTACAGTCGAAAATATCCGCCACCGCCAATGCCGGTATTTTTCCCTTGCGAGTGTAGTGTAGGGATAGGGATTTCTATAATGCCTTCCGGACGTTGGTAAACAAAACGCGGCCATTCAGGTGTTCCGTATAAATCATGCTCAATTGGATAAGTGCTTGAACTATACATAAATCCCAACTCAGCAAGTAATTCAAATGCCCATTCATTTTTTTTACCAATAGAAAAGCTTGGCGCTCTATACCCTAATATTTTTTGTCCTGAAGACTGCTCTAAGATATCAATACTACGAGAAATATCAGTAGAAAGTTCATCGCGACTTTGAGTAGAAGCACGTCGATGGTTGCTACCATGGCTTGCAACTTCGTGCCCCTTATTTGCAATTTCTTGAATTAATTGCGGGAAAGCCTCTGCGACCCAGCCCAAAATAAAAAATGTTGCTTTGGTTTCATACTGATCAAATAAATCCAGTAAACGCCTGGTATTATAATCTACTGTTGGTTTACAGCTCGACCAATCACTCGGCTGAATAACATTTTCAAAAGCTGATACATGAAAATAATCTTCCACATCGACCGTCATCGCATTGATTCTTTGCAAACTCATTATCAACCTTAACGCCCTTTACCAAATAGTACAATTTCAACAGTACGAATCAAAATTAATAAATCCAACATAAAACTACGGTGCTTAATGTAATAGAGATCGTATTTAAGCTTTTCCAATGAATCTTCTTCTGTAGAGCCATATGGATACTTCAATTGAGCCCAACCAGTTAAACCAGGCTTTACATTGTGACGTTCATTGTAATAGGGTAAATTCTTTATTAATTGCTGAACAAATTCAGGACGTTCAGGGCGAGGACCTACAAAGCCCATTTCACCACGCATAACATTGTAGATTTGTGGTAATTCATCAACTCGATACTTTCGGATAAACTTACCGATTTTAGTGGTGCGATCATCATTTTCTTTGGCCATTTGGGCACCATTTTTTTCCGCATCAATTCGCATACTACGAAATTTAATAATATCAAAAGCATGCCCATCTAGCCCGACACGCTCTTGGAAATAAAAAACTGGTGCTTTTATTCCTTCGTCTAATTTAATCAATATGACTGTTATTAACATCACTGGCCAAGTGACTAAAAACAAAAAGAAGGCAATCGTTGCATTAAATATCCAATCTAAGGTATTCCTTAAATGATTGGCAGAAGCAAAACCATTCGAATAAATAACCCAACTTGGGTAAATGAGATTAACTGCTATCTGTCCGGTTTCGCGCTCAATAAAATCTAATATTTCTGTTATTTCAATACCACGAATTTTGCAAGCGAAAAGCTCATCCACAGGTAGGTTGTCTCGACGTTCATCACTCGCCACTACAATCTCGTCTATTTCATGTTCTAACGCATAACTAACTAACGAACCATCTAATTCAATTCTATTTTCATTGATAATGCCATTTTCAGCATCGCCTTTCATAACAACAAAGCCATGCATATGGAAACTCTGTCTATCAACATCACGTCTCATGCGTTTTTCAATAATAGACGCTCTGTCTCCTGCACCAATGACTAACACTCGCCTTTTATTTAAGCCAAAAAAATCTATTCTTAAGGTAAGGTAACGAAAAATACTAGCCATAACTAAACTAATAAGTGACGAAATAGCAAGTAATTCGACAGGTAATGAATAACTTGCAAAAAATGGGCTCAACAGAGATACAATAAAAAAACCTATGGCTACTGAGACCAATAATCGGCGCAATATACCACGGTAACTTTCTCTCAACTTGGAGTTATAAAGCCCTAATGCCAACGATGATAGTTGCACTACCAATGCATAAACGAAGGAATAAATGAATAAAATATTGGTTGGAATAGTTTCTAGTTTAATAAATACAAAATAACTATTCACAAAAAATGCCAGTAAGAATGCACCGGCAAAAAGTACCAATTCAATCAACACTAAAGATTTGCTGCCTGCAGATAAATCTCGAAATTTAGGACTAGACATAGCTAATCAAACTTCCTTTTAAGGTAATGAAAAATCACAAATTCAAACTCTTTCATCAAAAATGAGCAAAAAAATTGTCAGAATAATTATTATTATTTTTATCGGCGCCATACTAACAAAATTCATTTTTATTTTACAGCAATTAAATTATGTGCATCGGCAGTTAAAATCACATACAATCGGTTAAATTGAATAAATATTAATTATCTGCAGATAAGGTTAGGGTCATGGAAAACCAAATTTCTATCAAATTTAAAACCATAATAGTTTTATGTTTATCATATATAATTACTGGTTGTAGTTCATTAACATTACCGCCTGCGACATTACATCAATCAAATACCGTAGATGTTGCCTCATATAAATATCTACTCGGTGCCGGAGATGTGGTTAATATTTTTGTTTGGCGTAGCCCTGAGGTTTCAGGCACCTTCGTTGTTCGACCTGATGGCATGATAACAACATCATTGGTAGAAGATATTCCTGTATCTGGCAAAACCCCTACAGAATTAGCTCGCTCTATAGAGAAAATATTATCGACTTACCTACGAGATCCCGTAGTCACAGTTACCGTTAATGATTTTAAAGGCCCTTTCAGCGAACAAATCAGAGTCATTGGAGAAGCTGCACAGCCGCAATCGATAAATTATACCCAACATATGACTTTACTTGATGTAATGATCAGAGTGGGCGGGTTGACAGAGTTTGCTGATGGCAATGATGCGGTATTAGTTCGAATTGAAAATGGCAAACAAAAACAATATGAAATATATATTGAAGACTTGATAAAAAACGGTGAAATAGCTGCAAATGTTGACATTTTACCCGGTGACATTATCGTAATTCCTGAAACTTGGTTTTAAGTACTACGCGAGATTAAATTAAACCCTGTTTTAGAGGTCAGGAATGCAAGAAACAATAGAACAAATTTTAGATTACCTTAAAGGTATATGGATCAAACGTAGATTTATTATGATTTCTACTTGGTTAATATGCCCTTTAGCTTGGCTTTATATTTCTCAACTAGATGATGTTTACGAAGCTGAAGCAAGAGTTTTCGCTGATACTCAATCAATTTTGGGTCCATTATTAAAAGGTTTAACAGTACAAACTAACCCTGACATTCAAATTAATTTGATGGTTAGAACTTTACTTAGTCGTCCTAATGTTGAACGTATTTCCAGAATGACGGATTTGGATGTACAAGCAGAAACACCCGAGCAATATGAAACTTTGATTAAGAATTTGAAAGATCATATAAAAATGAAAAAGTCGGGCCGGGGTAGAGAGAATATATTTAACATCTCATATGAGCATAAAGATCCTGAAATGGCAAAAAATGTCGTTCAGTCAGTACTAACCGTTTTCATCGAAAATACCATAGGTGAAAATCGTAATGACAGTGACTCTGCACAAAAATTCTTAGAGACACAAATCAAAGAATACGAAAATAGGCTACTCGCTTCAGAAGCAAGGCTGACTGACTTCAAACAAAAATACAGTGATATTTTACCGAACCAATATGGCGGTTATTACGACAAGCTGAGCATCGCCAAGGAGCAATTGAAGGCGATTGAATTAAGCCTATCAGAAATACAATCGCAATTAAAAAATGCTAAAGATCAGTTAGACTCAAGCTCATCGGAAACAGTTAAGCCTCAAAGTCAAATACAAGACTCAAATACAATAACGACCAATTACGATCAACGTATTGACGAATTAGAAGTTCAATTAGACTCATTACTGCTTAAGTATACAGAAAAGCATCCCGATGTAGTTGAATCAACGAAACGTCTTGAGCACCTAAAAAAATTACGAAAAAAAGAAATTGAAGATTATTTAGCTGTTGGGGAAAATGAAGGTAATAAAACGACTCGTTTATCGCAAAACCCTGTAGTTCAAAATTTACAAATTCAAATTAATCAATTCGAAAGTATGATTGCTTCCACAACTGTACGACGAGACAATTATAAATTAGCAGTACAAGAGCTGGAAAATAAAATTCATGTTTTACCTGAAATCGAAGCGGAGTTAGTTGGACTCAATCGTGGCTATGAAATTACAAAAGGTCAATACGAGAAGCTATTAGGTCGAAAAGAAACAGCTCAGTTGGCCAAACAAGCCGATGAAACAACTAATAAAATCAACTTTAGGATAATAGACCCGCCAAGAGCACCAACAAAACCAACCGGTCCTAAACGTATTTTATTATTATTGGTAGCAACAATAATGGGAGCAGGTGTTGGGATTGGTTTATCATTACTATTAAGTCAATTAAATCCAGTCGTTACCTCTGCAAGCCAAGTATCAAGAGCAACGGGCATTCCAGTGTTCGGTGCTATTTCTGCGACAGAAAATTTGGGTTTACAGCAATGGCATAAGAAAAAGACCATTATTTTCATAGTTTCAAACACCCTCTTATTGGGATTATTATGTTGTTTTATTGTCTATTCATTATTCCCAGAAGCGGTGAAAGCTCCATTTAGAGGGATGTTATAAATTATGAGCCTTATAGAAAAAGCATTAGCTCGAAAGAAGTCTGCCCAAAAAGTGGAATCAGACGATCCCATAAAAAATGTTGCTAAGGAAACAAATACACCTGAGCCTTCAGCAATAGACAATTTAACTGAAGCCTTAACTATTGACAAAGAAAGCCTTAGTGAAAGAGGCTATTTGGTTGATAATGGTGAAAGAAAAAGTATAAAAGATGAATTTCGCCAAATTAAGCGAAAGCTATTAAATAACGCATTTGGCAAAGCAGCTAAGAACCTAAAAAATAGTAATTTAATCATGGTTAGTAGCGCTAAACCCAATGAAGGAAAAACATTTGTTTCAATTAATTTGGCCCTTAGTATTGCTTTAGAACAAGATAAAACTGTGTTGTTGATCGATGCAGATGTATTAAGACCTAGTTTAAACAGAGAATTAGGTATAGGTGAGACTTCCGGACTGATTGAGTTTTTATTGGACGAAGATAAAAAAATCAACGATGTTATTTTTAATACCAATATTGAAAAATTGAAAATCATTCCAGCAGGTAAGCCCCACCATTTATCAAACGAGTTATTGGCTAGTGAAAAAATGGCTGTACTCGCTAAAGAATTAGCAACCCGCTACCCAGATCGTATAGTTATTTTTGATTGTCCACCTTTGATTGGTGTAACTGAGACTTTGGTGCTCGCTAATATGATGGGTCAAGCGGTGGTAGTTGTTGAAGAGTCTAAAACACAAATAGAAGATGTTAAAAATGCCACTGCTAATTTAAACGAGGACTTAGCAGTAGGTTTAGTACTCAATAAAGCAATTCGATCTCATAAGGATTTGTATGGCTATTATGGCTATGGATACGGTGAAAAATAAAAAACT
>Ga0105356_10001352_pt1 | contig 24261 bp, 19 predicted proteins | sample GOMGulsemesocosm_3_FD_83502 | JGI IMG/M metagenome (GOLD analysis project Ga0105356, IMG submission 83502) | Methane-oxidizing microbial communities from mesocosms in the Gulf of Mexico - GOM9D Gulf of Mexico | ecosystem: Environmental > Aquatic > Marine > Cold seeps | place: Gulf of Mexico... | reverse complement strand
TAGGCCAAGGCGATGTAATACACCGTTGCTTTGACAGCGCGTAAAAAGCAAAAAGCCCGGACACAAATTAATGTATTCGGGCTTTTCTATGTAAGTGGCACAGAGATAGGGATTTGAACCCTATCGCCTTCCCTAATCACAACAATAAATCGTTAATTTTCAGCCATTAAAGTAGAGAAAACCAAACCAAAGTTGGCAATTGGTTAATACAATTGACTTTAGTGATAATTCACTACATTGTCAATGCAAATCTTTTGCTCTAGAAGACTCCAAGGACATTACTATGGGGTACAAAGCGGGATAGAATTTATTGTGCCAACGTTGATTTTTGGATTAGATTTTGTATGGGTAGTGGTGGATATTAACGCCCTGCCACTTTTCAGATATTAAATACAGCGTAATTTATGCCGGGATAATGTTCCGTTGACCACTTGAATCCACAGGCAATTTCAGACAGTGGGCTTTGATTTTCTAACACGCAATCGCGCAAAAGTGAGATAGCACTGACTTCAATAGGCGTTGCAATTTGTCCATCTCGCCATACTTTTCCTAATGCCTCTCCATCCTGTTTAATGTGACGATTGTTTCGTCTAATAACTCACTAAATTAGCGTGTGTAGTGGTCACCCATTAGTCACGGTTTTGTAAGTATTCCAGTATCTTCGTTCTGGCTCATTTGGTGTTAAACCACCGTTATGTTGATGAGGTCTGACTTTACTGTAATACCCAGTTATATAATTCACCACAGCAGCATTGGCTTGTACCAAAGATTGATAACCAACTGTTGGGATCCATTCTGTTTTAAAGCTTCTAAAGAATCGCTCCATCGGTGCGTTATCCCCAGCAGTTACCACGGCAACTCATGCTTTGTTTAATTCGATATCGCCAAAGTAACTGGCGGTACTTTTTACTTGTATAGTGGCAGCCCTGATCAGAATGGAACATCACTCCTTTGGGACGCCCTCGTGATTCAAAAGCCATTGATAATGCTTTGCCGGTTAAAGCTGTATCTGTCGAATAAGACATTGCCCAGCCGATAGGTTTTCTAGCAAATAAATCAATGAGAACAGCTAAATAACACCAACGAGTACCAGCCCAAACATAGGTCACATCACCACACCATGCTTGGTTAGGTTCAGTGACTACAAATTGTCTATCTAAATGATTAGGTATCGCTGCATGTTCGTTTCCGCCTCGTTTGTATGCATGCTTTGGTATCTGACAACTGACTAAGCCGAGACGCTTCATGATGTTATTAGCGCGGTATCGACTTAATTGAAAATCTCTGGTTGTCGCTATCTGAGCAATGCGCAACACCGAGTAACGCTTTTTCAGGCCAACCCGAAGGGCTGTAGTTATTTTTTTGCCCAACTGCGTTGTCAGATACTGATGCAGAATAATCACATGACATATCTTCCGCCTTGATGGACGAAAAAATAGCCGACCGCGGGACACAAATACCAAAGATAAACGGGCCTAGAAATTATAGCTCACAGTCAAACCCGCTGTGCGTGGTGGCTTATAAGCATTAAATACGGTGTCATCAAATGCGGCAAAAAGCGTAGTCGATGCAACATTTAGCTCATCTGTTAGATTTTTGGCCCACAATTGAACTGACCAGCTATCGTCTAGGCTACGAAGCATAAAAGCAGCATCTACGTTGGTTTGAGAATCAACCTGGGTAAGCGGGTTATTATCATTGTCAAAGAAAAACTCGTCTTGGTATTGAAAGCCCAGACGAAAGCTTGCTTCAACCATTTCATTGAGTTCCCACTCATAAACGGCGTTAAGGCTCAAGCTGTGTTTCGGGGTGCGGCGCATTTCATTACCTTTGAGGTTGATGTCGTCAACAATGAAATCATCGGTAAATTCAGTTGATAAGTAACCATAGCTACCGGTTAATTTAAATTCTTCGGAAATTATCGCGATGGCTTCAAGTTCAAATCCTTTCGCTTCACCGGTGCTGTTCAGAACCACAAGGTCATCTGGCGTCGTTGGGCTGGTTTCAACGAAGATCTGGCTTTGAATATGGTTGATGATCTGGCTTGGAAAGCGGAAGCGTTTATAAGTTTTCATGCGAGCCGATTATACAGATCTGGGTTAAGTTGACAGTACCCTCCGCATCCATCTGACTCAGTTTTGGTCTACACTTATAGTATGAATAATGACTAGAAATGAGATTTGCTATGAACATGCCTGAAGCAAATTTTTTTTGGGTGGCAACGCCGGTTTAACTCAGAAGCAGACTGTGTCAATCACCTGAAACAAATGCGTTGGCCTCATGGTTTTGTTTGCCATAGATGCAGTAGTGAACATGCTTACGAACTTGCAACCCGTAATATTTATGAGTGTGCTCAATAGCATAAACAAACATCAATCACGGCCGATACCTTGTTTCATGGCAGTCGGGTTACGTTAGTTAAGTGGTTTTGGGCCATTTATTTTCTCGGCTCAGATAAGGGCAGTATTTCCGCCTTGAGACTGAGCAAGCTTGTTGACGTTAATTGGCGAACAGCCCGGTTAATATTAAACATGGATAATATATAAACAATAAATAGCCCAAAACTGACACTAATAAAAATAATATACACTTAATTCCTTAAGTAAAAGAAGAGGGTTTGTTCATGAAGCCAGTTACACCAAGAAAACTCGTGAAATCGGCTATTGCGTTGGCGGTCGTCAATGTTTGTTTAAGTCAATCAGTAAATGCAGAAGAAAGCGAACAAGAAGGTGATGAGAATCGAGAAATTGAGGTTATTCAAGTAACATCGACTAAAAGAATTAAGAGTATTCAAGAAATAGCTTTATCGGTTACCGCCATTTCTGGAAAATCTTTAATGGAAAACGGAGTAACTGACTTAACTCGTTTAGATACATTAACACCCGGTCTACAGTTTGGTCAAAGTGGTAACGATGCCAGACCTTCAATTAGAGGTGCAAGAACAGAAAATGTTTCTATTCAGCAAGACCCTGTCATTGGTTTTTTCGTTGACGGTGTTTATCGTAGTAGGACTTCACAAGCACTTGCCGCATTTGTTGACGTATCAAGGGTTGAGGTGTTAAGAGGCCCGCAAGGTACTTTATTTGGTCGTAATACTTTTGGTGGTGCTATCAATGTTATTTCAAACCAGCCAAACGACACCGCAGAATTTGGCGCAGACATCACGATAGGTAACTTTGACCGCCGTCGTTATGAAGGTTATGCCAATGCACCACTTACCGATGATTTGTTTCTACGTGTAAGTGCATCTGTCGACAAACACGACCCTATTATTGAAAATAGCTTCAATCCTAATGGCGGCTTACGTGATAAAAATGAAGATTATTTACGCCTTCAATTAAAATGGGAACCTTCAGATTCAGTTGATGTCACCTTAAGAGCAAGTACTTGGAATCAAAATGGCCTAGGAAACTCAGATTTTGGTTATTTTCTTTTAGGTACACCGGCGGACTTAAACAATGATGGAAGCTTGTCATTTGACGAAGCAATAAACGGTCAAATCAATCCAATTAATACAAGAGACGGTGCCGGCCTCGGTGTAGCCGCTGATGCTGATCCATACCGTATTGCTAGAGATTTTGTTACTTCATTAGAAACTGAACAGGAAACCTTAGATTTAGAAGTAAATTGGGATCTTGATTGGGCAACAGCAAAAATTCTTCTTTCTTACGCTAATTTCGACAGCACTCGTAATGCTGATTCTGATTTATCAATTAACTCAAGTTCCATGTCTGGCCAGTTTGATGCTGTTGAAACTTATTCTCAGGAATTTCAATTAAACTCTCAGGGTAACGATACTTTTGAATGGACTGTAGGTGCCTTTTTGTTACAAGATGAAGCCGAAGCTATTTTCGTCTTTGATAAAATTTTTGTTACCGATAGCGCAACTAACGCGCCTTTATTAGATACGCCAGCGCCCACTAGCGATTTTAACACCCTTGCCATTGTTGATACAGATTCAGTAGCTGTTTACGGTCAAGGTACGTATTCGCTAACTGACGATTTACGCTTCACAGCTGGTTTACGCTGGACAAGAGATGAAAAAGACTTTACCCGATTTGTTAATTTCGCTTTTACAGATCCAATAAGCTTTACGGGTGATCCTGCAACAATTGACGCAGAAGAGTTTACCGCTGTTACTTGGCGTGTAGGTTTAGACTACGATATTAATGACAAGCAGCTAATATACTTCAATGTGTCTACTGGCTTCCAATCTGGTGGTTTTAACAATAGTGTAAACAGCGAATTAGGTACAGCAGCATTTGATGAGCAAACAATCACGGCTTACGAAATTGGCTCAAAGAACAAATTACTTGATGGTGAAATGGTATTAAATGTTGCAAGCTTATTTAAATGATTTTGATGACTTATTATCCCAAGAATTTATTGATGTTGGCACAACCGTTGTCTCTGTTTCAACCAATGCCGGTGAAGCAAGAGCATGGGGTGTTGAAGCTGAGCTAGATTGGACACCAATAACTGAAGTTTTATTAAAAGCTAGAGCATCATACACTAACGCCGAGTTTGGCCAGTATTTAATTACCGAACCTGTATCAGGTGAAGTGGTCAACCTTGATGGAGAACGTATGCCATTAACACCGGACTTCACGTTTAGCTTATCTGGCGAATACGAATATATATTGAATAATGGCTTTTTTATGCCAGCTTTCACCGCGTCATATTCATCGAGTTACTCAACTAGCGATATTGATTATAACTTTGGTGAACAAGATTCTTATGTGAAACTAGATGTAAGATTAAGATATACCCCAGAAGAGGAAAATTGGTATATTGAAGCTTTTGGTCGAAATATTACTGACGAGGAAACTATCAATCGTACTGTTAGATTTGGTCAAAACGCTATAGTGCGAAACTTTGATAATCCGGCCACATATGGCGTAAGGTTTGGTTTTAACTTTTAAATAAAATTGAACGCTATTAACCCTTAACTGTAGTTATGGGTTAATAATACAATAGTTTTCCTTAAGGTGACTCCCTGGAGTTCTGGCGTCAATAAATGCGCTCTTACCAGGTAACAATTCGGCATACCGAACCAGATTAGTGTCGACATAAAATCAGAAATGTACCAGGTGATTTTTTCATCAACAAGAATGACAATAGATGGCACAATATAAGGCCACTAACTGCCAAATACTCAGATATACACTTGCTTATTTGCAGCTAAGAACAGCGTAAATTCGTGTAATTACTGGCTTACCCTAATATATGTTATACCAATCAAATTGGTATAACATTTATCATCGGTTTACTAAATAAATTTTGGCGCTTTCGGCGTATCATTTCGACGCGTAACATATAAAATGCACTCGTCGTCGCCAACTTGTTTAAAGCTTCTATTTGCTTCAATCGGCGTAGTAAAAGTATCCCCCTTACCCAGTACTAATGTTTCACCGTCTACGTCAATTTCCAGCTGACCTTGATGCACAAAAATGACTTCTTCCTCATAGCGGATATGAGCAGGGATTGCCGCATTTGGATGCAATCTTAAGCCGCGTACGACAAAACCGTGTAATCGGTCTAGTGGGGCCGCTGGTAGGTCTTCGGCGGCATTTGGGGGGCCGACCAAGGCAACTTCTTCAATGCCGTCAAATTTGGCCAGACAAGAGTTTTTGGCCCATGCAAAGGTATTCGAACGTTGGACAATGTCCTCCATCGCCTCGCTATTCACTACTCGATGCTCCGCTATTTGTTGAGCAGAGGTCACTGGCATCTGTTTTTTGCCTTCCGGCACGGTTTCGCCTAATGTTGAATCCACTAAACTACCGTCCTCAAGTAGAATCAAGCCATATTTTTTGGCCAAATCAAATACTTGTGGAGCCCATAAAACTCGACCGGGATCATCCCCGCCTAACACAGCATGTAAATAGCCCAATTCTTCGCCGACATTTTCAAAACCACGGAATATGTCCATCGGAATCGAAATAATGTCACCTTCCGTTAATACAATTTTACCGTCGTCGGCATTAACGCCACTTAAGAATGCCCAGGTCCCCTGATGAATAACGAAAACTTCCTCGGTTAAATGGCTATGTTGAGAATTAAGGCAGCCCGCAGGCTGACGCGCGCCGCCAATATTAAAACCGTGAGGAATAGAAATATGAACATGCTGATTTGGGTTTTCAGCAACGCCCGGACCGATAAGGGTAAAATTTTCTTTTTTATCACTACCAGGACTTCTGGTGTCAATAAATGCATTGGTACAAGGTTTTAAATCCGCGTATCTTATTAATCTGTTTTCTAAATTCATAATATTTCCTGTTTTATTTTGTCGTAATTATATTTTGGCTAAATACCACTTACCTTGCGGTCCAGCCGCCATCTACTTTGATACTTGTTCCCGTGATCATTGCAGCCAGATCGCTCAATAAAAACGTACAGCTATTGGCAACATCATCTACGCTACCTAAACGGCCTAATGGGATCATGTCGTAAACAAACTGTTTAAATTCTGCATCTTCAAACATCGGCTTGGTCATGGGGGTCAATACAAAGGTTGGTGCCACAGTGTTTACCCGAATATTCTTTGCGGCTAACTCCACAGCCATTGCCTTAGTCAGCCCTTCAACAGCATGTTTGCTCATGCAATATAGTGTTCGGTTTGGTGAACCGACAAAGCCCATTTGCTATGACATATTGACGATGGATGCACCATTTGCGTTGAGCATTGGCTTGATTGCGGCCTGCGAAATTTTATATAAAGTGCGAATGTTTAGGTCAATAACCGCATCTATGTTTTCGCCGCTTTGTTCCACCATTGGGCCGACCCTGTTAATTCCGGCATTATTGACCAAGCCATGTAGCACGGACAGGGAACTAAGCTTTTTATAAAATTCGTCACTGGTAACATCCATTGCCCAGCCAGTAATATTTTCTGGATATAAGCTGACTAACTGATCTAAGTCAGCCTGAGTACGGGCCACAGCGATAACGTCAGCACCATATTTCGCAGCCATTACAGCACAACCTAAACCGATGCCTTTACCGGCTCCAGCCACTAATATTGTTTTACCTTTAAACAATTGCTTGTCAAAACTCATCGTTAACCTCTTAAATCTTTCGTCAAAAAACATTTTGCATTCGAAGTCATTATTGCGTAAGCTTGATTTAAATACAAGCACAATTAACAGTTTCAAGTTGATAAACACCCAAATAGAACAGGAGCCATAAAATGATTAAATATCTAAAAAAAGGAAAGCAAGAGGAAGATAAAAAGGATTTTTTACAACAAGTTAAGTCCACCGTAGAAACTATTATCGAAGATATTGAAGTTAATGGCGATCAAGCTATTGCTAACTATTCATCTAAATTTGATAAATGGACTCCAAAGTCATTCAGATTAAGCACTGAAGAGATCAAAGCATGTTATGACGAACTTGATGACAGTATTATCGAAGATATTAAGTGGGCACAAGAACAAGTACGTAATTTTGCTCAAATCCAACGTGATTCAATGAAAGATGTTGAAGTAGAAACGATACCGGGTGTGACTCTGGGTCATAAACATATTCCAATGGAGAGTGTCGGCTGTTATGTACCTGGCGGGAAGTATCCTCTTGTTGCTTCTGCTCATATGAGTGTTGTAACTGCTAAAGTTGCAGGGGTTAAACGCGTTATTGCAGCAGCTCCTCCTTTTGACGGCAGGCCTTCCCCGGCTATTGTTGTGGCAATGGATATGGCTGGAGCAGATGAAATTTACTGCTTTGGTGGCGTACAGGCAATTGCTGCGATGGCTGTAGGTACAGAAACCATTGCTCCTGTAGATATGATTGTAGGCCCGGGCAATGCCTTTGTTGCCGAAGCTAAACGTCAGTTATTTGGCCGGGTTGGGATAGATCTATTTGCGGGTCCAACAGAAACGCTAGTCATTGCAGATGAAAGTGTTGATGGCGAATTGTGCGCTGCAGACCTACTTGGTCAGGCAGAGCATGGTCCAACTTCGCCAGCTATCTTACTGACCAACAGTGAAGCACTGGCTAACGACACCATAGCGGAAATTGATAGACAGTTAACAATTTTACCAACCGCAGAGGTAGCCGGAGCAGCTTGGAATGACCACGGCGAAGTCATTGTTTGTGACACTTATGAGGAAATGGTGGAAGTCGCAAATGAACTGGCTTTTGAGCATGTTCAGATCATGACTCAAAACATCGAGTACTTCAAAGAGAACATGCGTAACTTTGGCGCACTATTCTTAGGCCCTGAAACAAACGTCTCATATGGTGATAAATGTATCGGAACTAACCATACTCTTCCAACGCGCAAGGCAGCACGCTATACTGGCGGCTTATGGGTAGGTAAGTTCATTAAAACATGTACATTCCAACGCGCTACGCAAGAGGCGTCAGTAGTCGTAGGAGAATATTGCTCAAGACTTTGTGCCGTTGAAGGCTTTGCCGGGCATAAAGAACAAGCAGATATTCGTTTGAGACGATATAAGGGTGAGTAATTGACTAAAAATAAAAGAGTAACTTCTTACGATGTGGCACGTGAAGCAGGCGTGTCACAGTCGGCGGTGTCGCGGGTTTTTCGACCAGGATTTAGTGCCTCGAAAAAAACACGTGAAAAGGTTCTGGCAACGGCTAATAAATTGGGTTACCGCCCTAACGCCATTGCCAGGATGTTAATTACCAAGCAATCTGGCATGGTGGCAGTAATTGTCTCTTCCAGAGCGAACGTAAATTATCCGCAAGTTCTCTCGCAAGTCAGTAAACAGCTTGCGGCCCGCAATAAACGGGTTTTATTATTCACGCTAGATGACGCGGAAGGTGTAGATGATTTAATCGAACAAATCTGGACCTTCCAAGTTGATGGCGCCATCGCCCTTGCAGCGCACTTTGATCACAACAGCTTAAATAAATTTGAGCAAAATAAAATTCCAGTGGTGCTCTATAACCGCCAAGTTCCTGATGCCACAACAAATACTGTTAGCTGTAATCATGAATTGGGCATAAAACAACTTATTGGTCAGCTACAGTTAGGTAACCCAAAAAGTTACTTGATTATCTCTGGTCCTAAAGACTCCGATGTTGCCAATGAACGTAGAGAGATAGCTTTAAACTTATTAAAACAACATGGTGAAACGAACGTTTCCGTAGTTTATGGTGATTACTCCTATCAATCGGGTCGTGACTGTCTGGCAAAGTGGTTAGAAACCAACCCTGCTCCCGATGCCATTATTAGTAGTAACGATACCATGGCGGTAGGCGTGATTGATGAAGCGATCGAGAACCATAACTTGAATGTCCCAGACGATATCTCAATAGTTGGTTTTGATGGAGTCCCCTCTTCATCCTGGTTTAAATATCAATTAACCACAATTAGACAACCGCTTGAACAGTTAACGAAAGCGGCAGTGGACGTTTTAATAGAGCACATTGAAAACCCTAACTCGCCACCTGAGGCCCGCGTATTAACAGGCATGTTAATTGAAGGAAATTCAGTAAAGCGACCTTAATTTAGGTTAACAATGACATGAGTACATTACCCATTCTATTCTTGCCCGGTACCTTATGTACCGGGGCAATGTTTAAACAACAAATATCACATCTTTCTAAGCACTGCGACAATATCACAGTGGTGCAATTTACCGATCAGCAGTCGCTTACCCAGATGGCAAAATGTGTTATCGACGCGGCCAAAAAACAGCCTGTTGCCCTTGTTGGCTTTTCGATGGGCGGCATTATTGCGATGGAAGTGGCACGAACACATCCTGAGCTTATCGCCAAACTTGCTTTAGTTAACAGCAATAGTCACGCTGATCTGCCAGAGCGCAAAGCAGGCCGGATCGCCCATATAGAGCAAGCCAGGCTCGGCGAGCTGGAGTCTCTAGTGACTAACTCTTTTATTCCTAACTATTTATATCAATATCGCTTAGCTGACGCGGATTTAATCATACAAATGGCTACCTCTTTAGGGGCCAGCTGCTTTGAAGCACAGGTGATGGCAATGCAAAATCGGCCAGATTCGCTGGCGGTTTTGCAACAGCTAGACTGCCAGACATTAATAATTGGTGGCCTGCAGGACAAGATTTGTCCCCCGCAGCATCAATTTGATATGCATAGAGCCCTACCGAAGAGCGACCTGTTATTACTAGGTCAATGTGGTCATTTTTCCCCGCTTGAACAGCCCGAAAAAGTGTCAAACGCATTGTGCCACTGGTATTTAAATAGCAGCAACTAACGCCTCGTTAGCAGACTTTACATTATGATTTTTGAAAGGAATATTTTTATGAATTTTAAACAAGCACTACATGCGGGCAAACCGCTATTAGGAACATTCATTAAGACCGCACATTTTCACAACACCGAGGTGCTAGCACATTCGTCGTTAGCTGTTTTATGTTTAGATGCCGAGCATGTAGCTTTTGATCGAAGTGCCCTTGATACCTGCGTCCTGGCCGCAAGATCTCAAAACAAACCGGTGATTATCAGAGTACCTGACACCGAAAGCTCCACCATATTAAATGCACTGGATCTAGGCGCCGACGGCGTGGTATTACCGCATATTTTGAACAGCGACCACGCCAAACGCGTGGTAAAAAAATGCTATTTTGGCCCTGACGGTCGTGGTTACGCTGGTTCGACTCGATTTGCTGGCTACACAACCAGTAACCTACCCGATAATTTGGCAGCTAACCAACACAATACCTGTGTAATAGCGCAGATAGAAGACTTAGAGGCCGTCGATGATATTGATGCTATTTGTCAGGTTGACGGTATTGATTGTATTTTTATCGGTCGGATGGATCTAACAGTCGCGTTGCAACAAACCGATCCTGCTCATCCTAGCGTGGTGGAAGCGGTGCAAAAAATTGTTGATGCCGCCAAAAGGCACGGTAAACCCTGCGGCATGTTTGTTGGCAATCTTGATGAATTACCGATGTGGCTCGAAGCGGGCGTTAGTTTGTATTTGCTGAGTTCTGATCACGGTTTTTTACTCTCGGGGGCTCGCCAATTAGATCAAACATTTCAGCAAGCTTGTCAGTCTGCGCAGGAATAAACTCTTATTTATCAAAGGAGCATTCGCTATGAATGCTCCTTCAACCTGAACTCAGCGCAAATAGCTTGTTCATTACCTCATGGCGCAGTGCTATCGTTGACGCGCTTTGTTGAACTCTCTTAATCTGGCAAACACGTCAACACCGAGTTGGTTATATACATCTAATAAATCGACCAGTACCCAATTTTCCCTGATCAGCCCATTCTCACAGCGCCAAAAGTCCAGACTACGCATCGTAATATGTTGCCCTGCCGGCGCGATCCCCAACCAACCACTCCCGCTGACACTCATACTCATGCCAGGCCAGGCAGTAAAACCAACATAATCGCCATCGCCAAAAAGATAGCCGGCGCCAGTATCACCCACGCGGTCTGGCAGGCCATTTAAAAATGGGATCTGATGCCAATTTCTAAAACCTTCTATTCCCCGTCCGGTCCCGATACCGGAAGGGCCATACCAACTAGACCGTGGGTGCCAGTATTGCTCCAGGCGCATTGCCTCGACACCACCCGTAGCATAATCCCCCAACGCTCCGCACATCTCGCCCACTAAATTGAGACTCGCCAGTGATTTCACTTCATCATACGATGAGAGCGATAAGCCATCCTGAGTTGCTGGACCTGGCACGTGCCACTCTCGGCCCAGACTTGGTACCATCGGCCATGCGTTCGCCTGCATCATAACTTCCGGGATATCCCACAACGCCTGCATTTCTACCACTTTATTTTGCTCAATACGGTAGAACTCATGAAAGCGCATTGAAACCTGGTGCCCCGTTGCCGGAATATCTAACCAGTCATGGTTAAATTTTCCGGTATAGTAACCGCAGCATCCCACCCAATGACTGCCATCCTCGCTGGTACCGGCAATGACTATGGTATCTCTGCGCTCTAAATCTGGAATAGCTCGATACAATGGCAACAACGCCTGCTCAAATAAACCTTCAGGCCCGGCCAAGTTTTCAAACGGAAATGATAATTGTATTTTTGCACTGGGACTAAATACCAGCCCGAGTTCAGCCTTAACCTTGTCACAATCGAAATCATACATTGCCGCTCGCAGTGGCTGTAACAGCATCTTATGCTCTAAATGAGTATCCACTAACATCCTCGTCTCCTGATTATTTGATTCTTGGCCATCGCCAGGGTCGTATTCGAATGAAAACTCATGCTTCTGGCGATATTCGAAATCAAACACTACCGACTAATGACTTCGAAGTCAAACGATGATAACCTCTTAGCATTGGCAGTAATGAGTAGCGTAAAAATCGCTAAAATTAAGTTTGGAGGATAAACAATGACAACACCTATAGATCGGTTATATAAGCAACTATTATCGGAGCCCGAGCAAATAGATGACTTGCTCGATGATGACGTTAAGTGGCACGTCAGTGCACCTGTTAATGATTTGCAAGGTAAAGAGGAGATAGTGAAGAAATTTTGGCGGCCACTGATACATGCACTACCAGACATTGAACGGAAACCTTTTATCAGCATCGAAAGCGGTTACATGGGTAATCAATGGCTAGCGAGCACCGGATATTTTGTTGGCACCTTTACTCACCCATTATTTGATATCCCGGCAACCAATCAAACGCTCTACCTTCGTTATACTGAACTGGTTGAAATTTCAGACGATAAAGTTAAACAATGTTTCATTATTTTAGACATGTTGGATGTGATGACCCAGGCCGGTGTTAACCCGTTAAGAAGGAGTTTAGGTCATAGTGGATTGGTGATGCCGCCGTCAACAATGGATGGTTTGCAACCCTTGAGCAATGATCAGCAGACAAGCGAAAAATCTAAAAAATTAGTGCTAGACATGCTGGACGAACTCGGACGATTCGATGGCAAAGATCTAAAAAGCATGAGTCTGGAAAACTTCTGGCATGATGACTTTATGTGGTACGGCCCCGCGGGTATAGGAACTACCCGAGGTATCGACGGTTTTAGAAAGCATCATCAGGGACCATTCGTTTTTAGTTTTCCCGATCGCAGCGTTGATCATAAGGCAACTCTAATTGCCAACGGCAATTATGTAGCAACCGGTGGTTGGCCCCATATGCATGGTACTCACTCCGCAGGGGGCTGGTTAGGTTTGCCACCGACCAATAAAGAGCTATCTCTTCGGGTGATGGATATTTGGCGCCGCGAAGGTGAGCTGTTAAAAGAAAACTGGGTGGCTATCGACATTATCGACATGTGTATGCAGATGGGACTAGATGTTTTTGCGATGATGAAAACGCAAATCAAGTGATGTCAGGCTAAGAAAAAATAAAGCGCTATCGATGTTTAATCAATAGCGCTTTTTTTATTAAGGCTGATTGAGCCTGCTTGACGAGCAGCTAAATTTACCTTAGCTATCGCTCGTTAGCTTATGGGTTATTAATCTTTTGACAGCGCTCTAAAATATCTAATCCTTGCTGTTTCAACCAATAAGGCAGATCAATGATTACCCAGTTTTCCGCCAACTTATCCCCTTCCCTGCGGTAAACGTCGACCACCCGCATATCGGCGCGTGCCCCATTACCCGGCAAGCCAAGAAACCCACCAATTGGCGTATTGGTTAAATTAGGCCAGCCAAAGAAACAGGCATAGTTACCTTCAGCATACCTGCAAATATGACCGTTAAAGACTTTATCTTTGAGGCCTTGCCTGAACGGGTACGAATGTTGCTCCTGATAGCGGGGAACTGTATAGGTAGCACCGATACCTGCGGGACCATACCATGCCATATCATCAACCCAGCTTTTGGCCAGAATTTCCGGAGGATAATTATCATTGGCACTTTCATTTAACTGAGATAAATCATCAATCATTTGATTAAGTACCGCCATGGTCTTTTCGCCCTCGGCTGGATCCATATCTTGCATTTGGATGCCATCATGGGTTCGTGGACCTGGATAGATAAATGAATGGCCGGTCGATTGTGGTAACGGATTGATTCCTACTTGGTTCATAACGCTAATAATGTCACAAAAAAAGCCGGAGCGTACGATTTTACCATCTTCGATGCAGTTAAAGTCAGCATATCGAATCATAACGACTTTACGCGAGCGGGGGATCCCCAGCCAGTCATTGTCAAACAGCGCCATGAAGTGTCCCATGCTGGTCACCCAGCTCGCACCGTCGTTTCCGCTAGTGCCAGCCATAAAAATGTCTTGCCTACGCTGAATATTTTTAAATGCATGCATAAACGGCTGCCATAACGTTTTAGCTACTGCCTGTGGCCCTGTTTGTTCGTTAAACGGATGCACACCATGCCATTGACAGTCTTCACTCATGTATTTTGTTAGAACATCGGCAACGGTATCCTGGTTTGCGTTCTCCAGCGCCTGATAAAACTCAAGCACCAACTCTTTATTTTGCTGTTCTATACTCATATTTTGTCCACTTTTTGATGATTTTTATTCTTTAATTGCATTCCGAAGTCAATGTTAATTCATCCTACACAATAAAGAGCTCTTGCCTGTTAACCAGTATTAAATTAGTTATTGGATATTTAATTCCTTTAACAAACTAACTTTAGCCATAACTCACATAACCAACAATAACAGCAACTTAAACAACCAGCTGACCAAAAACAGAAAAACAATCTGATTAACCATTACTTCAAGTTAATATTAATCTTAGCCAATTAACAGGCTTTTTCTAAATAATATGACTGTGCTATTCAATCTTCACTTTCAAATCATTTAAAACAATGTTATGTTTAAATGACTTCGAAGTCAAAGCGTTTCGAAAGACGCTGACTTCAGTTAACCCCGTATAAAAATGATAAGAGATTTTTAGTATGACTGAATTTGGAACATTGAATTGGACTATCTTAATAGTCTACATCCTAGCCAACTTGTTGCTTGGATTTATTATCAGTAAAAAGGTTAGCTCCTCTGACGATTTTTACTTAGGCAGAAAACAAACACCCTGGTGGGCTATCGGAATCTCAGTTATAGCAACCTATGTCAGTGCAATGACCTTTTTGGGAGCACCAGCCTGGGCGTACAAAGATGGACTATCGGTTATAGCCATCCACTTAAATTATCCCTTGGTTATTATTGCCGTTATTACCTTCTTCTTTCCGTTTTTCTATAACGCCGGCGTTGCTTCCATCTATGAATACCAGGAAAAACGCTTTGGTAAAAAGGCTCGTGCCCTGGTCTCCGGAATTTGGCTGGTCTCACAAACGATGAGTTCGGCAGCCGTATTGTATGCTACTGCCATTGTCCTCAATTACATTACTGGCGTTTCAGTTGTCACAGCGATCGTTATTGTTACGGTGATTGCACTTATTTATACGGTCCTTGGAGGAATTACTGCCGTTATATGGACTGATGTGATTCAGTCGGGAATTCTGTTTATTGGCGCTGGCATAATTATGTATGCATTGATGGACAATATGACAATGTCGGTCAGTGAAACGTTATCGGTATTAAAGGAGCAAGGTAAAACCAATCCATTAAATTTTGATATGGATTTTACCAGCGTTACCACAGTTTGGTCCGGCGTTGTTGCAATGACTCTGTATCACATCACTGTCTACGGTACCAATCAAATGATGGTTCAACGTACCTTAGCGGCTAAAAACATTGGGGATGCCAAGAAGTCCTATTTGCTGATGGGCTTTTTAGCGTTCTTTGTTTATTTATTCTTTATCTTTATGGGGATTTTGTTCTATAGCTACTATCAGGGTAAAACGTTTGAGAATGAAAACACCATCATTTTGGAATTCGCTGCCGACTATGGCATGCCTGGTTTAATGGGAATTATTGCGGCGGCAGTTATGGCAGCTTCAATGTCTAGTTTAGACTCGGCCTTTAATTCATTATCCACCGTGTCGACCATCGACTTTTACAAAAAGTATTTTAAGACCAACGAGTCAGATAAACACTACTTAAATGTATCTCGAATCTTTACCTTATTTTGGGCCGCAATCATTATCTTCCCAGCCATTATGTATCACCTCCATAGTACGGGCTCGATCTTAGAAGCACTCAGTAAGGTTGGTTCATACTTCGTTGGTGCGCAATTAGGAATGTTCGGGTTAGGGTTTTTCTCAAAACATGCCACTGAAAAAGGGCTATTGGTTGGTACGGCCGTTGGTTTTATTGCCGTAACGTTGACATCTTTATATACGGATGTTGCATGGCCGTGGTACGCCGCGATAGGTGCCGGAGTCAATATTATCGTTACAATTATTGCCAGTATTGCTATTGATGGTAAACAGGAAACCTATTCAGCCTACACCATCAAGGGACAGATTGAGGCCTTCGCTAATAGTAATTCACCAACAAAAGAAAATGGCTGGTATCTGGTGCCGGGTAAAGTTGACAACGTATGTTACACCCTCTTTGGCTTCTTTGTTCTGACACTAATCTTTTTGTTCTCTTTTGAACAGTTCATTTAAATAATTCGGATGACGCTAATGCCTTCACAACATGATAAATCAATAACACAAGTTTATTGGAAACCTTTAGAAGAACTATTGAACCCAATAGGTGAAAAACAACAGCAGCTTGTTGGTTTTGACGATGAGTTTAATGATATTGTCGATTACATTATCCGGATCACCCATCGCATCTGGGAGCAAAAAAATATTGGCCTGTGTTATCAGTATTACTCAGATATCTGTCCGGTATTCACCTTGGGAGGATACTCCGAAGATGTCGAGCAGGTCGTTCAAAATACACTGAAAACCATTGCAGCATTTCCCGACAGAAGCCTTATCGGTGAAAATGTAATTTGGAAGGAAAGTAACGATAATAGCTATTATTCCTCACATTTAATCACCAGTATTATGACCAATACCGGCGATTCGGAATTTGGTCCGGCAACGCATAAAACTGGCCGCGTTACAACCATTGCCGACTGTGTATGTTTTGAGAACAAAATTATCAAAGAATGGTTGGTTCGCGATAATAGTTTTCTAATCAAGCAACTGGGCATAGACCCAATTGATGCAGCGATTCGTTTTGCAACTGTAACCCCTCATCCGGAGTTCAGCCAATGGTTTGATGCTGAATACAAACGGGTACTTCAGTCACAGCATCGCATTGAAATTAACTTAAATAACGAGGGTTGGTCTCCTACAAACTTTGTTCAATCGTGGGTACAGTCCCTGTTTAACCAAAAGCAGTTTTCCAAATTAGGCGATTATTACCATATTGCTGCATCACATCAATGGCCAGGCGGCCGTCAATCACTTGGGGTAGCGCAAATCAGCGGTACTTTGATCCAGTGGCTCGCGCAATGTCCTGATGCCAAGATGACTGTCGATCATATTGCTGTCGTTGACTTTGACAAAGATACCATCGATGTTGCCATCCGTTGGTCAATTGCAGGGCAATATACCCCTCATACACAGCGCCTGGCCTCGCTAAAAGGCAACAGGTTCTTTGTACTTGGTGCATCGCATCTACGTATTAACAATCAAAAAATAATCAAAGAAGCAACCGTTTTTGACGAAATTGCACTTTACGCAAATTTAATCCGTGAATCAGGCCAGACCTTACCATTGCTAGAGCAAGGAACGAAACATGTTTAAACAACTCATAGAATTATATACCCATGGCGACTTAGATAAGATACGCGGCAACATTTTACACAGCACCGCATGGCGCCAACATGATTTTACTTCCTATGGCAACTCTCAAATAGAAAAACAATGGCTCAAGAGTATTGAGCAATTTGGTTTTAATCAGTTAGAAAGTAGCCTGACCGTATCCGGCGATAACTATAGCGCGTTATGTTTTGAACTATCGAACAAAAATAATGAAGGTCACATCAACATTTCGTTGTTTTTCGAACATAATGAAAGCCATATCAAACGCGTTAACTGCATAGTCGATACAATTAGCCTTGCACAGTTAATGAACGTGAATAATGAAGAACTAATTAACATATTACCAATACCGGACCCATTGTTAGTTAGCCAGTTTGACCATCAATTACATCCGCAAAGTAATCACGCAAAACCTAAGGATTTGGTTAGCTTACCTAGTGAAATGGCAGCAGCCGTAGACCGATGGTGGAACATCTGGCAGGCAAGCCAACTCGCAGGTTTCGACACCCTGTATGAAAAAAGTGCCCACGTAAACATTGCTGGCAGTGGCGCAAAAAATAGCTATGAGCAGCTAAGAAACTTTCGAATAAAACTAAGTAATGCCCTAGGCCGCAGCTATTGCCAATTAGAAAATATCTGTTTTGATCCGACAGAAAAAACTGTAGCTGTGTCCTGGCAAATAGACGGCGACTATTTGGATAATGGCATAATGAAACGCATCAGGATCCCAGTGATGTCATTCTTAACCATTGAAGACGGGAAAATATCTGGAGAAAAATTCCAGGTGGACTGGTTATCATTGAGTAAACGCTTCCAGTTGCAAACCCCTCTATTATGAACAATGAACAGATATGGGTCGATGCCCACCATCACTTATGGGATTTAGATAAAATTAATTACCCCTGGCTTATGGCCAAGGGGGAACAACGTTTTTTTGGCCAGCCGGACCCAATCAGAAAAAGCTACTTACCAGCCGATTATCTAGAGGATCATCACCATTTGATTCATAAAAGCGTCCATATTCAAGTGGGAGCAGCTGAAACTGATGCACTTAAAGAAACTCAATTTGTTGACCAAATAGCCAATGATACACAGGGAACAAGATACTGTGGTTACCCCTCGGCGGCTGTAGTGGCAATCAACATGGCTAAACAAGAGATAGGCGAGGATATTGAGGCTCACGGCTCATTCGGCATCACCCGTGGAGTGAGACATATCATCGGAAAAAGTCCCGGTGAAAATATACATTTAGCGCCATTTGACCAAAAACAATGGCTAAAAAACTGGCAGTTACTGGCCAAGCACCAGTTAAGCTTCGATTTACAGCTTACCAGTGAACAATACGATATTGTATTCAAAGCGCTTGAACTCGTGCCTGAACTTAAGGTAGCAATTTGTCATTTAGCTTCGCCGTGGGATCAGTCAGAAGCTGGTTTTCTCGGTTGGAAAATCATGATGAAGCGTTTTGCTACCCTACCACATTGCCACATCAAACTTTCTGGCTTTTCGATGTATAAACATCAATTTGACGCCAATGAATTTATTAAATACGCCCATGCCGCTATTGATATTTTTGGGCCTTCACGCTGCATGTTTGGATCTAATTTTCCCGTCGACAAACTCTATATCACTTATCACGCGTTGTTTCAGCAATGGCAACAGATAGTTAGCCAATATAATGATGAGGAAGCAGATCATTTGCGGAAAAAAACAGCCTGTCGTTTCTATAGAATTTAATCCTTCCAATATCGGGCTCATTCTAATCATTAATGTGCCCGATTTCACTTTCTTACTGCAGAGCAAACTATCCTATTGATGTCTGGTTAAGTAGATTAACCACACAACTAATCTCACATCCTGCTTATAAAATACGTTTAGTTCATTGAGTAATTAGCGCCGTGAATCTAATTTAGTTGCTTACTATGGAGAGTACCTTTGTTTATATTATACCAATTGCATTAAATAGTTGCCCACTTGTGCTAGTTAAAACTAACGATAAGGCTACCGCGTCCTGCTAGCGCCCCTTACCTACATCCTGTAGGCAACTTCGTTGCTCTCAATCCCAATAGCCAGCTATTGGTCGGCAATGTGCTCCTGCATTGCTCTACTATCGACATCCATGTCGAAATCAATCGAGCGCCTTGTTCTAGTTTATTTTTCCTTAGCACAATGAGATCACATACTTAATGCAATTGGTATTACTTTTCCTTAAACCAGACCCGGCTGCTACCCAAGTCCGTAGCCATAACACTTTATTCAATTTATACCATTTTCATTAATTGAGTGACCAATTTTGTAGCGAGGATAAATATTTGAGAGCACAGGCTCCACGTTCCAACGGAACCTAAGTACCTACGTCTCGGTTTTGGCATCCTCGGCAATATGCTCCTGCATTGCCCTAATGTGTCCATCCTTGGACAAATGCGTCGCCCTAACTGCGTCATCCATGGCTTCGCATGTAGGCAAGACACTTATTTAGGTATGTAGATATTCTGCATAAACCTATATAAAAACGAATAGAAATAACGCAGCTATCATTTGTTTTGACCGTGAAAAATGATTTTTTTTGCAACTGGTATTAATCAACGACTTGTACCTACAGATAAGTGAGGAAATGAAAGATTCAAATATCGTCATGAATTCCTGCTCTACATCGCCGTATTTCTAAGTATTTAACACCGCAAAAAATCTATTCAAACCCAACCACACTAGTACTTTCAGACAATTACTTCTAAATTGTAATACGTTAAAGGGTCGGATATGGATGTAGACATTTAAGGCACCGCAACAGCTGTTCGTAGAAATAACCATTCCTAAATCATAACGCCTTGAACATAAAGCGCGCAGTCCTTATACGCTGCATAATTATTTGATGAAATTGGTATTGAGGTAACTACACCCTCATAGTTTTTATCTAACACAAAAAAGCCGGAGCTTAACTCCGGCTTGAACAACAATTCTAATTAAGAGCTGGTTAGAACGTATATTTTAAACTAGCACCCCAGGTTCTTGGAGTATTCCAGTTAGCTTGTACCGAGTTAGCGGGCTGACCGTCTACGATTTGTGAATGTACCACCGCCCGAGTTAACACTGCCTCATCGGTTATATTATTGACAAACATATCTAATTGAAGGTTTTCATTAACAACCCAAGTTAAACGGGCATTTGCCATAACATGAGCATCAACTTTAACTTCAGGAATATTAAGGTCGAAGGCATAGAAGTCATCCACAAAATTGGTCGAAATATGTGGGATAAGATAAGAATCACCACCTAAGTCATACTCATAAGTCGCCGATAAACCAACAGTATATTTAGGTGACATCGCTGGCGACCAACCAGCAAAGCTAAATTGGCTATTATTATCATTAACATCCTGACGTCCTTCCAAATTAGCGAGCCCCAATAACGGGCGCAACTCAGAATTACCTACCGCAAAGTCATCTGAAAATTCAGAGTCAAGCAGCGAAATTGTACCCGCGATTGATAATTCATCTGTTGGGTACCATTTCATATCGACTTCCAAGCCTATGGTGTCGACGTTACCGCCATTCTCATAATATTCAAAGCCAGTATTAGTTCCTGCTTCAACACACTCAAGAACAGTTTGACCTGAAGTCGTATCATTACAGGCTACGGCAAATAATTGTGCTTTCACGTCTTCGTATTCATTAGAGAAGGCAGAAATATTTAAACGCATTTGCCCATCAAGTAAGGTGCTTTTCAAACCTATTTCATAGGATGTTACAATTTCGTTGTCATATAATGGTTCTGCGCCACGGGAAACCACCCTGGTGTCATTCGCACCACCTGTACGATACCCTGTAGCTGCGCTTGCATAAAACATTAGGTCTTCATTTTGATCAAGCTCAATTGCGGCCTTCCACAGCACTGCCGAGTCATCCCAATCTGGAATGTTATCGCCAGTAAAGGTTTTTTCATCCGTGTTATAACGCAAGCCACCGATCAATCGTACATCATCTGATACAGCATAACGTAATTGACCAAACACCGCGACTGACTCTACCGTATGCGGATCGTGGTCCGGATTACCCCAAGAAGGCACGGTGATGGAATCAGCTACGCCATTACCTGTCGTATCTTCACGCCACAACCATTCCCAATCAGCTTCTTGGTCGTAGTAATATAGACCAGCGATCCAAGAAAGCGGTCCTTCAGTATTCGAGGATATTTGCAATTCAGAAGAGAACGTTTTTTGATCATCTTGTCGACCAAAGCCACCGACAACATCAATGCCACCATCACTATAATCGTTGTCATAGAATTGCTCGCCGCTTAATTCAGAATAATTACTAGTCCATTTAAAATCAGCGATATCGGTATACCATTCAAATGCTGCTGTTACCGAAAACGTTTCCTGATTATCAAACGACATTGCATTGCGATATACATCATATGGACCCAGATCATTCCGCTCAGCATCAGCCGGTTGATAAATATGTCCAGGGGATACAGTGGCGGTTGGATCAAATATCCCTGAGCCGGGACTTGTTTCATTAAGTTCATAACCGGCAATTTGCTGGTAACCCCAAATTGCCTCAGAATTAGCATCTTTCTTAGAGTAATCAAGTCTAAATGTTGCGTTAAATTCATCACTGCCTTCATAGCGGGTAACTGAACGCAGGTAGAACTGATCTTTCTCCCTTAGGTCATCAGAAGAGCCGTCTATAAAATGGTTTTCGATGATCCCATCATGTTGATCAGTTGCTACGACCAGTCTTGATGCTACGTTTTCACTTACGGGTAAATTTATTACGCCCTCAAAGCTGTTACGGTTATAAGAGCCTGTTAATAGCTTGGCACTACCTTCTAGAACACCCATTACTGGGCGGTTTGTGATTACATTGATACTTCCGGCAAAGGTATTTCGTCCGTACAGAGTGCCCTGTGGTCCGCGTAATACCTCTATACGCTCAATATCAACAAATGCTCCCATGCCGGCTGTGGTTGTAGGTACATAAATGCCATCTTGAAAAATCCCGACAATCTGCTCAGCAATCCCGGTACCCGCAACACCAACTTCGTTGGTTCTGGCACCACGCATTGCCGGACGTACTTCTCCGCCAGAGCTACCAACCCGCAGGCCAGGTACAACGTTTTCCAAGCCTGTTACATCAACAATACCTGCACGCTCGATATCATCACCACCTAACACCGAGATCGATGAAGAGACCTCTTGTATATCTTGTGCATGTCTATTTGCAGTAACGGTTATTTTTTCTATTTGATTTGATTTTTCTTCTTTATCAGCCGCTTCTTCGGCATATGCAGATTGAACCATCAAAATATTAGCAACAGCTAGTGCAATTGCGGTTTTCGAGGTCTTCCTATAAGTGCTTAACTTCATGTTTTAAACCCTCTTTCTTTCTACCATTGTTGAGTACACAGCACAGTGAAAATATCTTTTCATCAACCGCTCTGCCAAATGAATGCTTGGATTTCTATGTTTTTTATTTGTCCAGCATTACATTTGTACTTCGAAGTCATAAAGATGTCAAGTTAATGTTAAATCATAGTTAACTACAAAGAAAAAATCACAGCAATCACAGGTAACGCACCCACGGAGGAACAGAGGATATAAACCCGTAAACACAACTAGATAACAGAGATATTCGTATACCGACAAATTTTATTAGAGAATAATAAAAAAACAAAAAAAAGAAAGACTTCGAAGTACTAAATCACTAAAAAGTAATGTCATGACTTCATTATTCCATACCATTATTATTTATATATAACGTTCTGGTTCGATACGCATAACCGTCTGCATGGTCGCTAACCCTATATTCGAGTTGAGTTGTTAGGCCGTTTAATTTGATATTGCTCGCAGGTCAATAAAATTGATGCCCCACCATGTCGTTACTAACTCATATCAATAACAATTTAACATCAGGAAAAGCCTCAATAAATTATCGATGGATGATTAATGCATGAATACAACTCAGTTGCTGCGGTAAATAGCGGGGTCAATTGATGTCAAACACCATAACGATATTGAATGTATATATAGAAGAAATATTATTAACTAGAATTCAAGAGAACCGCCCGTAATTAAGGCCATTGAGCATAAATAAATAAATAACTCCCCCTCTTGTTGTTTTTCAGAGCCAATATCAAACTCCAAGCTAACATAGGTAAACAAGATCTAAATCAATGACTTCGCAGTCACCAGGTGTTTTAATCTATTTTATTCACATTAACAATTCGACATTTATGCTATCTACACATCTCAACTATAAATATAGAACAACCATCATTGCATTACTCGCCAGCCTATTTGCTCAAATGCAAGCAATTAGTTTACTGGGTATTACAATTCCGCTTAGCCTTTCAACCCAAGGTAGTGAAGTCAATGCTATTGGCCAGGTAATGGCTTTATATTCTGTAGGTTTGGTTATTGGTAGTTATCTAGGCAAAAGAGTTATTAGCCGAGTCGGCCATATTAGATCGTTTTCGGGGTTTGCAGCCATCGCCGCGACGGCCGCAATTATCCATAGCTTAACCAGTAGTGTAATATTGTTTGCAATCTTGCGCATATTAAGCGGGATATCAGCAGCTGTAATGTTAATTGTAATTGAAAGCTGGTTTAATACCTTTACACGAGATAACAATAGAGGCAGTTTGCTTGCGATCCATCAAATAGTTTTTTACTTGGCCATGGGC
>Ga0105356_10001349_pt1 | contig 24269 bp, 18 predicted proteins | sample GOMGulsemesocosm_3_FD_83502 | JGI IMG/M metagenome (GOLD analysis project Ga0105356, IMG submission 83502) | Methane-oxidizing microbial communities from mesocosms in the Gulf of Mexico - GOM9D Gulf of Mexico | ecosystem: Environmental > Aquatic > Marine > Cold seeps | place: Gulf of Mexico... | reverse complement strand
TTATGCAATTAAATGAATGGTGGCTACGACGGGATTCGAACCTGTGACCCCATCATTATGAGTGATGTGCTCTAACCAGCTGAGCTACGTAGCCATCATAATATTGTGTATTTAAAGTTACACGTCTTTTTCGCCATTCACTCAACATTAAAAACGTTGGCTGGGATACAAGGATTTGAACCTTGGAATGACGGGATCAAAACCCGCTGCCTTACCGCTTGGCTATATCCCAACTGTGAATCGCATAATTTACCAAGGTAAATTAAATGGTGCGGAAAGAGAGACTTGAACTCTCACACCCTAAGATACTAGAACCTAAATCTAGCGCGTCTACCAATTCCGCCACTTCCGCATCATGCTATCCGACTAAACTTAATTTCAAAAAAGAAATTATGTTGTCCTCATCAAGTGCGGCGTATTATGCTGATGGACGAGCCAACCGTCAATAGTTTTTTCGTAGTTTTTTATCACTTTCCTGTCGCATGACGATTTTATAGACATAAAGCACACTAATCCGGCTATTTAGGCCTGCGCTATAACCCCATTGCGTACTTCATCACTTTGTTCTTACCCCATGTAGATTTACCAGCGGCGGTTAGTACCGCATTACGAAGCACCTTTAATGGCAATTTGTCATTACTAAAAGACAAGTAGAAAAAATCCATCGCACTTTGCATCAACAGGTTGTCACCACGACGTGATTTTTGATACTTTTCTAATGTGTCCTCATGCCACCAGCACTCATTATTAGAAACGGCATCGCTGATTATTTTAGACAGCGAGATAACATCTTTAAAGCCTAAATTAACCCCCTGACCCGCTAATGGGTTAATCGTATGGGCAGCGTCACCAACGAGGCATAGGTTGGCTTTAAGATAGGTTTGAGCATGGCGGCGGGTCAGCGGAAACGAACCGCAGGCATCAATCGAAAATGTGCCGAGTCGGTCAGGGAAGTGTTGTACAACTTCCTGCTGAAGCTGAGATAGCGGCATATTTGATAATGCTTTAATACGTTCTGGTTTGTCATACCACACCAACGAGGCTTTGTTTCCTGATAATGGTAATAACGCGCGCGGCCCATTCGGACTAAATTGCTGCCACGTAATATCTTGCTGCCCTTCGATGGTCGTAATATTAATCAGCATGGCATGTTGTGCATAATCCCACGCCGTGACCCCAATGTTAGCCGCCTGACGTACCATCGAATGAGCACCATCGGCACCAACGATCAATTTGCAGGAGAGTTGACTCTCCGGTAACTCAACTGCATAACCGTCAGCAATGGGTGTTAATGATGAAATACGCTGTCCAACAATCAGTTCGACATTATCCAATGTCTCAAGTTGCTGCCACAACCCTAATTGAATCAAACGATTCTCAACAATATTACCGAGGTATTCACGGTGCATGTTGTGGCTGTCAAAGATGACATTAGAATTTGGCGCTTCCCATGTTTCAAGATAACGATAGGGGCATGTGCGCATCGCCGAAATATGTTGCCACGCGCCAACTTGAGCGAGCAAATCTTCACTCGCGATACTGATTGCCGAAACACGCAAATCCATTGGTTGTTCTGGTAGGTAAGGATGTGGTTTGGACTGTTCGACGACAGCGATCTTTAATCCGGTCGGCGCTAGTGCGCACGCCAACGCGCTGCCAACCATGCCCCCACCTACAATCACTAAATCGAATTGCTGCATTTCATTTTCCATCGACAATGAATCCATTAAAGCTATATTTCATTTAATTTTAAGCGCTCTGTAGCGAATTTGCTACGTCTAATAGATAATAGTCGCCCAATTTATTGATTAAGCGCAATATGAAACAATCTCAACTGCTTTTGGGCATTATATTCGTTCTCGCCTCAGAATTGGCCTTCGCATTACTGAGCGCATTAGTACGCCTTTTGAGCGAAGATGTATCACAAGTCCAAATCATCTTCTTTCGTAACTTATTTGCCATTTTACCGTTACTGCCATGGCTACTAAAAAATGGAACGAGCGTATTACGCACTAACATTGTTCATTTACACGTCATTCGCGGTGTCGCCGGACTAAGCGCGATGTTTATCTATTTTTATGCTATCGCGACAACTAGCCTAGTCAACGCGGCAATGGTGTTAATGCTCGCGCCATTTTTTATTCCTATTGTCGCTCACGTTTGGTTGAAGCAGCCACAGAATGCACTATCCATTTTTTCAGTTGTTCTGGGGTTTATTGGCGCGTTCATTTGCCTTAACGCCAAGTTTGAAGGGGTTGATATCCCCCTTAGCGCTAACACCGGTGCACTTATCTTAGTCGGGGCAATGCTGATTGCACTCTCCAAATCCAGTATCAGTAAGATGAGTGCAACCGAACCCACTCAGCGTATCGTGTGCTATTTCGCACTATTAGGCGTTGTTATATCTGGCGTGTTACTGCCCTTCTATTGGCAACCGCTGTCCGCATACAATCTAGGTTTACTTATTCTTTTAGGCTGCTGCGCAACGGCGGCTCAATTAATGATGACCAAAGCCTTTAGTTTTGCTGGGGCGACGACAATCGGCATGTTTAGCTATAGTTCCATTCTCTTTGCCGCATTGCTTGGCTTTGTGTGGTGGCAAGAAATACCGACACTACCCTGGTTTTTTGGTGGCAGTTTGATTATTACCGCTGGGTTTATTACGATTTTCTACGCCAAGAGAAAACATTAACTACGATGGCAAATTCGCTTTAATTCAGCCAGTACATCATTGTCCTGAGGTTGTGATTTGTAGGCCAAGCCAATGGTACGGCTTATAGACAAGTCATCTAGCGGAAGGAAGCATAAGTCATCGCGATCGGTTAATGCTTTCAAATTCGGTGTTAACGCGATACCGACACCAGCACTCACTAGCCCTAATGCATACTCCACCGTTTGGATTTTCGCGCGATTATGCGTGCTATAGCCTAAACGTTCCAACGCATAGAAAAGTTCGCTCTGCCCTTCACACGATTGTCGTGACACAAATGACATGCCATGTAAGTCGTCCAAGGTTAATGATTGTTTTAGCGATAGTGGATGTCCAATAGGCACAGCTATTAGATAGCGGTCATGCCAGATTGGCTCGAATACTTCATCATCAAGTTTCATGTTTTCTGACACGATACGCGCATCATTGATCTCATTATGGTCAACCAGAGTCAGATCCAAATTTGCAATGTTTTTTGTCAACTGTCCTAATAACACACTCATCCGTTCGACTCCTAGTGCCTTACTTAAACCAAGTCGAAACGAAATGACTGTTGGTTTATTGCTAAACTCATAACTCAGCGCAGTAGCATCGTTTAGTAATTTCTTCGCCATTGGATAAAGTTTCTGACCGTCTGCCGTCGGGACAACACCACGCGAAAAACGCTCAAACAAAGTGCAACCGAGTTGTCGCTCTAAATGCTTAATAGCATTAGATAATGATGGCTGACTGATAAAGCACAGCTTGGCAGCGCCAGAGATGGTTTTATTCTCATAAGTTGATACAAAATAAGATAAATGACGTAAATCCATAGCTAAATCCTATACCTTGTAAGCTGATTTAACATTATACCTTATAGCAATTCCAAAATAAGCTGTAGTTTTATTAACCTAAAGAGTAATGACTATGCAGACTCGGGCGGCGAACTTCGACAATCTATTTAGCAAACGAATATTAACCGGTGACTTACCGCCACCGTTAACTGCTTTATCACCGCAAGATGTTGGACTTAGCGACAGTGAATTAATTGATTTATTCGAAACCCAGTTAACCAGTCGCCATCTCGATTTACAATCTCGCGAGCTGGCAAAGAACAAGCAGAGTTTTTACACCATTGGCAGTTCCGGTCATGAAGGTAATGCAGTACAAGGTAAGGTGTTCCGCCACACCGATATGGCATTTTTACACTATCGCTCTGGCGCGTTGATGATCCAGCGCAGTAAGCAACTCGCTGGTCAAACACCGATTTATGATATGTTATTGTCGTTTGTTGCCTCAAGCGATGACCCTATCTCTGGAGGACGCCACAAGGTATTGGGTAGTAAGTCACTCTTCATCCCTCCACAAACGAGTACAATTGCTAGCCACCTGCCAAAAGCCATTGGTGCAGCCTACTCAATACCGCTTTCAACCACACTCGATATTGATGCAACCATGCCAAGGGACAGTGTTGTGATATGCAACTTTGGCGACGCTTCGTCTAATCATTCTACGGCGCAAGGAGCGATTAATGCGGCCGGATGGGCCAGCTACCAAAATATTCCCGTGCCCATCGTATTGATCTGTGAAGATAATGGGATCGGTATTTCTACTGCCACCCCTCACGACTGGATCGAGGCAAATTTTTCACAGCGAGCAGGAATAAAATACATCGCGTGTAACGGACTTGACCTATTAGACACCTATCAAAAAACGCTTGAGGCACAGCATTACGCTCGTGATTATCACAAACCGGTATTTCTACATATGAAAACCGTTAGGTTGTTTGGTCATGCCGGTAGTGATGCGGAAATATCTTATCGTACAAAAGAGCAAATTGAAGCCATCGAAGCCGATGATCCTATTTTGCACAGCGCCAGAATTCTTATCGAGCATAACATTCTCAGCGCGCAGCAAATTGTCGACATGTACGACGCGATAAAATTGCAGGTAAGTTTGGTCGCACAACAAGTGCTCACCAGACCAAAACTAACGACGATAGCGCAAGTTAAAGCGTCTATTGCGCCTATTCGCGACGTATCGACCTCGGCAACCTTAACTGACGAAACCACCCGCCAAACACTATTTCGCCAAGAGCACTTACCAATGACTAAACCGCAAAATATGGCGCGATTACTTAATTGGACATTGTGCGATTTATTGGCGCAACATCCTCAAATTTTTATTGCAGGTGAGGATGTTGGTCGTAAAGGGGGCGTCTACGGCGTTACAAAAGGCTTATGTGATAAGTTTGGTAAAAAGCGTTTAATCAACACCTTGCTCGATGAGCAGAGTATTTTGGGTTTGGGCATTGGCGCTGCCCACAACGGTTTTCTGCCAATCGTCGAAATACAGTTTCTCGCCTACGTTCATAATGCCGAAGACCAAATTCGGGGTGAAGCTGCCACCTTACCGTTTTTCTCTAACGGTCAGTTTAGTAACCCGATGGTGATTCGTATTGCCGGACTGGGATACCAAAAGGGCTTTGGTGGTCATTTCCATAATGACAATTCACTGGCGGTATTTCGCGATATTCCAGGGCTGGTGATTGCGTGTCCTTCTAACGGTCAAGACGCCAGTGAAATGCTCCGCAGTGCGGTGGCGTTCGCCTTTGAACAACAGCGGGTGGTGATATTTATAGAGCCGATAGCCCTTTACATGACTAAAGACTTGCATCAAGAGGGCGATGGTTTGTGGAGCTTTGGCTATCGCTCGCCCCGCCAATCACAAGCGATTGCGGTTGGCGATATTGGCGTACATGGCACAGGTAGCGAGTTGGTTATTATTAGCTATGCCAACGGTTTTTACTTATCAAGCCAAGCGGCAAGAATTTTAGAGCAACAATATGGTGTAAAACTTCGGCTCATTGATCTGCGCTGGCTCGCCCCGCTCAACGAACCGCAATTACTCGATGCTATTAGCGGAGTCGACCATATCTTAGTGGTGGATGAATGCCGCGAGACCGGTTCATTTAGCGAGCAAGTGCTAAGCCTAATTTATCGCCATAAAACACAGTCACAACAGCTCGATAAGTTATGTGGCGAAGACTGTTTCGTGCCTTTAGCAGGTGCAGCTACCCTTGGCATGCCAAGTAAAGAGCAAATTATCCAAAGCGCTCTTTCACTGCTCAATAAGGAGAATAAAAATGACTAGCAAGAAGCGCGCAGTGATCATCTGCCCAGGCCGTGGTTGTTACAATAAAGAACAACTCGGCTATCTCCAGCAACACCACCAAGATAAGCAACAGACATTAGCGATTATTGATACCTATCGTACACAACAAGGGTATGAGAGCGTTACCTCGCTTGATGGCATGGATAAATTCATGGCCAGTACCCATACCTCGGGCGAAAACGCAGCCGGGCTAATCTACGCAAGTGCAATTTGCGATCAGCAAGCTATTGACCTCAATCAATATGAAGTATGTGCTATTACCGGTAATTCGATGGGATGGTATATTGCACTGGCTGCCGCCAATGCGCTGTCCCCTGCGCATGCCATCGAACTCATCACCAGCATGGGTGCAATGATGAAAGACCAGCTAATTGGTGGTCAGCTGATTTACCCAGTCAGTGATGAGCATTGGATGCTGGATCAAACGAGGCGTGCTCAGGTCATCGCAACCATAAAAATGGTCAATAGCTTAGCCGAACATCAACTTTACTTATCAATCGATTTAGGTCCTTTTCTGGTCATAGCGGGTTGCGAAAATGGTTTGGCACAATTTAACAAGCGTATCGAACCTCTCGATAACTACCCAATGCGCTTGCTTAATCACGGGGCTTTTCACACCCCAATGCTCGAAGCTCAGTCACAGAATGCACTTGCTCAACACCCAGCGGTAATATTCAATAAACCTAACGTCCCCTTGATTGATGGCAACGGCACTATTTGGTCTCCGTATAGCAGCGATACCACAGCCCTCCATCAGTACACACTTAGTCAGCAAGTGGTCGCTCCTTATTATTTCAATACCGCCATCGATGTCGCCATTAAAGAGTTTGCCCCCGAAGTGTTTATTGTACTCGGTCCAGGGAATAGCTTGAGCTCGAGCATCGCACAACAATTAATCGCATTGAAATGGCAAGGGATCACCAATAAAGAACAATTTATGGCTCGTCAAAAAAATAATCCAATAATTGTGGCGATGGGGATGCCAGCGCAGCGACAATTGGTTACAATCGAATAATATTACAACTATTAGGACAGTGGCATGAGCGCGAAATATCGTTGGACACTATTATTTTTGGGATTAGTTTTGGTGCTGCCAGCCACTGTGTTGGCAGAAACAACACAAGCACTACAATGTATAATGGCACCCGACCGAGGCACTCCCTGTCCCAACTTACTCTATACGTCAGTTAAAATGGAAAAAGGGACCAAGATTATCTGCTTTTGTAAATCGGATAAACAACCCTTATATGATTTGATGAATGATACGACATCAGCAAAATCGCGAGTTGCATTGCGTAAGCTACTCAATCAACATCAACTTACGTCACAGCAACTATTTGATATTGGTGAGCATTGATTCACCAACTGTTGCGATAGATCACATAATTAGCGCATCAAAATAATTTGAAGCTAACTACACTTACTACACCAGCACACGGCGATAAATCAGTGCCCTGTGGTTACGCCATAAGGGCAATCAACAATGAAAAAAATGATACCAATCCTGATGCTAAGTACATTAGCGGCATGTTCCTCCAACTCTGCGCCAACATCTAGCCCTAAGAAACCCACAACTAATGGACCTAAAAATATTATTATGGTCGTCGGTGATGGCATGGGACCCGCCTACACCACAGCGTATCGCTTATTTAAAGATGATCCTACAACAATAGCCATTGAGCCAACTGTATTTGACGACATTTTGGTTGGCCGCGCTAGCACTGCACCAGCCAGAGTCAGTGGTTATGTAACTGACAGCGCTGCCGCAGGGACCGCACTCGCCACTGGACACAAATCATACAATGGTGCCATTGGTGTTGACGTTAATAAGGCACCATTGCAGAGCGTGTTGGAATATGCAAAAAGTTTGGGGAAATCGACTGGATTAGTAGTGACCTCACAGATCAATCACGCGACGCCGGCAAGTTACGTCGCACATGTTGAACACCGTAATCAATATGACCTAATTGCCGATCAATACTTCGATCAACGGATCAATGGTGAGCATGTTGTTGATGTCATGTTAGGCGGTGGCTGGGATTATTTTATTCGGAAAGACCGTGACCTGACCCAAGAATTCCAACAAGACGGTTATCAATACATTAATGACTATGCTCAACTGGGCAGCATCAAACAAGATAAAGTGCTTGGATTATTCGCCGACTCAGGATTGCCTTGGGCACTTGATGATAAACAACCACAGCGGCTAAGAAAAATGACCATTGCGGCAGTTGACGCCTTAGATAATAATGAGCAAGGCTTTTTCATGTTGGTAGAAGGCTCACAAATTGATTGGGCTGGTCATGCTAACGACATCGCATCGGCGATGGCGGAAATGGACGATTTAGCACACACCCTTACTTGGTTAAAAGATTATGTCGCTAGCCACCCTGACACGTTAGTTATTGTCACCGCAGATCATTCTACTGGCGGGTTTACCATCGCAGCAAATGGTGAATACATGTGGCAACCAGACGTACTTAAAAACCTTAAGAAGTCAGCGCAACACATTTCAAAACGCCAAGTAAAGCGTGGTTTTAGTATAGAAAAAATTAACAAAATGCTAGGATTTACATTAACTGAGCAAGAAACAAACACTCTTCGCGCAGCTCACAAAGAAGGCAAGAAAGCCTTATATAGCGCACTTAAACATGTCATCGATGGTCGCACCAATACCGGCTGGACGACGGGAGGACATACTGGGGTCGATGTGCCCGTGTTTGCTTTTGGTCAAAATAGTGATGTTTTTCGTGGCCAACAAGACAATACTGATATCGCCAAAAATATCTTCAAGTTATTAGGGAAGTAGTCCACTTCAAATCAGGCGGCGCATTTCACGGCGCGGCCTGATATAATCTGCATTTATTGCATCCATCTTAGAGTTTTCCATGGCAACATTATCTAATCCTAGCCAAGTGCTAATCCGTAATCTTGAGTTATTTAACGACAAACGAATTTTAATCGCTGGCTTTGATGGTGACGATCTGATTAATCAGCTCATCGAAAATGGTGCAAGCCAAGTAACCGCCTATGGGCACGATTTTCATAATCACCAACATGTTGTCCAATCTGTGACCAGCGACAACGTTGAAGTACAATTTGGTGCATATTTTGAGAACACCCAATTACAACCTTGGCAGCAATTAATACTCTACTGGCCAAAGTCTAAACAGAGAGCACAATATTTCTTAGCAAATCTGCTGCCTTACTTAGAGGAAAATGCTGAAATATATCTAGTTGGTGACAATAAAGGCGGAGTAAAATCAGCAGCAAAACAAATAAGTGAGTTTTGCGATAAGCCAATGAAAATTGACTCGGCGAGACACTGTGCGCTTTATAGCGCAATTTACACATCGCCATTACCCGCTTTTGATAAGACAAAATGGATTAAACGTTATCAAGTGACGGCGGTAGATAGAACCATTGATATCGTTTCATTGCCCGGTGTGTTTAGTCACGGAGAGCTCGATTTAGGCACCCAATTATTACTTGAAAATATTGGTCACTTAAAAATGAAACGCACACTCGACTTTGGTTGTGGATGTGGCGTCATCGGTACATATATTGGACTTAAGCGCGACGGCATTCCGCTAGAATTAGTCGACATCGATGCACTCGCCATTGAATCAGCGAAGCTAACATTGGCGGCCAATAATGTTGAAGGCAAAGTCTATCCTTCAGATGGTTTTAGTAACACCAGTGGTAAGTTTGCAACCATCATTTCAAACCCACCATTTCATACTGGAATAAAAACTGACTATCGAGTTCCTGAACAGTTCATTTCACAGGCACCAGCACAGCTAATGGATGGCGGGCAATTACGTATTGTTGCGAATAATTTCTTACGTTATGAACCGATCCTAGAACAACACTTTGCTAAAACTGAATCAATTACGGTGAACAACAAATTTAAAGTACTCTCCGCTAAGACATAATCAACGGAGAAAGTACCGAGCTGCGCGCAATTGAGTACGTTGAAGTACCTGTAGATAACAAACACTTCTATTACTTCAACGGCTTTGCCCGTGAATTCGTGCGCTACCTCGCGATTCCAGTAAATACTTATGCTACTTGAATCGAATATAGATGATAGGTTTTAGGTACTTAACAAATATAAGTTACTCATCAAATTCAACAGCCTATACAATATTAGCATTGAGTTTTAGCGATTTAGCCATTAAACATTAGTCAATCGACATTTGGTAACGCTTTCGCCTATATTGTGAAATGATTTCAAACCGTTTACAATCACGCCGTTTGTATAGCCAAGCGCTATATTTGTTATGCGATGAACTAAAAGAGCACTATTGGGTCTTATTTTACCAATATTATAGATTGGCTGAGCAAGTCTCGCTATAATCATTAGTTCACGTAACGATTTTATATTTATTACAAGTTTTAATGCCATCATTTAACATTTTATAATAATTTGCATTAAACTTACAAAAACCACGATAACTGATTAGGTACACTGCATGAAAAGCCCTCACATTTTAATCGTAGAAGATGAATTAGTGACACGTAACACACTGCGCTCAATTTTCGAAGCTGAAGGTTATATTGTTCATGAAGCAAATGACGGCGACGAAATGAATCGTCTCCTGAAGCAAGAACCAATCTCGTTAATCATTATGGATATAAACCTCCCTGGGAAAAATGGCTTATTATTGGCACGTGAAGTGCGCGAAAAAGATGATATCGCCTTAATTTTCCTAACAGGTCGTGACAATGAAGTTGACAAGATTTTAGGTCTTGAGATTGGCGCAGATGATTACATTACCAAACCATTTAATCCTCGTGAACTTACTATTCGTGCACGTAACCTCCTTGGTCGTATACGCGGCAGCAACGAAGATAAAGCGCCGAGCACAGTAGAACTGTATAAATTTAATGGTTGGCGCTTAGAGGTTAACTCACGCTCATTAATCAGTCCTACTCAAGAGCAGTTTAAACTACCACGCAGTGAATTTAGAGCGATGATTGAATTTCTTGAAAACCCAGGAAAAATCCTCACTCGAAGTGACTTGCTTATGAAGATGACTGGCCGTGAATTAAAGCCTCATGACCGTACTGTTGATGTGACAATTCGTCGTATCCGTAAGCATTTTGAATCACACCCTGATAGCAGCGAAATTATTACCACAATCCACGGTGAAGGTTACCGTTTCTGTGGTCAGCAAGAAAGCGAATAATACAGTTTCTTAGCTAGCACAAAAAAGCCCCTCACACTAGTGGTTAGTGAGGGGCTTTTTTGTGTTAAATCGATAAATATTACCAGGTAGTTAGGCGTTCTCGAGATGGTCTCTTAGCACCGCAATATCATGTTGATAATATTGTTCTATTTTAGCAATATATTTAGGCACATTATCTTGCCAATCACATCCATCGTCATGCTGTATATATTGAGCCCACAAGCCTAGCCTAACTAAGCCAATGGCACCGGCAGCACCTTTCATTTTATGCCCTTGGTCCTTAATCGCCTGACTGTCACCAGCCAATTGAAACGCCACTAACTCAGCTAAATATAGGGGATACTGCACTAAGAATACATCCACGCTTCCTAACAGCGCTTTGCCGCCAATGGCTTGCGTATACTGACCCAAGAGTTCTAGATCAAGCACCGTCGTTGATTCTAAATTATTCACTAACACCATCACTACTTTACCTTCACCTAGAGAGCGGCGCTGAATGCCTTTAATATTATTGTCATAACATCAGGAACAAAAACAGTCGCCATATTCACGTCAATAATGATGAAAAAACACGGTTAATCATCACCAATATTTAACGCCAATTTTATCAGTTTAGCCAATTGAAACCAAGTACGTTAAAAGAGATCACTGTCAAAACACTTGGATTAATATTCTGCGGAGAAAGTGTGGAATAGTAGGGGCCAAATAGACTCAGGCCCCGAATAAAATAATCTAGCGACGTGTCAGGTTAAGCTCTAAGGCATGGAATGAGCAATATAATTTAAAGCCGTTAGCCACCTTTAGACCACCCATTTTAAGCTGAGTTTGTTTCGATTTAGTCAGCGAGATTTTAACTTCTTTTTTACGTCCGCCGTAGCCAACCCAACGTTCAGTGTCGACCAGACATACTTGCTGTGAGAAGCGATAAAAATTATCGCCAAACAACAAGTTTTTATAATCTTGGAGTTGATTAAAGAATGACGGAACATTCGGTTTCCACTCAGGGTATACCACTGATATCTTGTCGTCATCAATACTTAAGATGTCACCAGTGGTGAAATAACTAAGGTTAACTTTTTCAAGCTCATGGATCTTACTGGGTGCCACAGCAAGGTTACGTTGAATGACGCTAACACCAGATAGTCCAACAACCTTGAGCTTGGTGATCTCAGCATTAGTATCAACTAATAATGCCGTGTCATGGTCGATGCCAACGGCAAATTTCTGGTTAGTATCCATCGCCACATTAGCTAGCCGCGCAAAACGTCCTTTGCTAGAGAAATGAGTATCAACAATTGAGAAATCGAACAGGCCAATCCCCCCTTCGCTATACATTGTCTGTTTACGTTGGCAAGAGAAGGCGCCTTGACAGTCTAGGCTATTCGCTCCAACTCGCTCGGTTCCCATCGACACGACCTGCTGACTGGTTCCACTCACAATTAGTGGTTGATTATTGTCATTGCCAACCATTGCACGACTAACTCCGCCAATAGCGGCGACAAATAACTTATTTTGTTTTACCCGTCGTTTTATCGTCGTTAACGGCATACTCTCGATGCGGCTATGAATGATCAAGCTGTCTCGCAGACGCATTGGCGAATCACCAATGAAGAGTAGACCATCAGCCTGATTGATCATTGCGGTGATCTTGCTGGGGTCTTTACAATACTCATTTTGAAGCTGTGTTTTAGAATGATAGATGTTTTGTCGTTGATAGCTATTAAGGAATTTCTCACGGTAACTATCCAACATTGAGCAATTGGCCTGGTCAACATGAAGCGTATTAATCGCTTCATCGATTGGTAGCCACTGAACCGTAGCATCTAAATTCTCGAAAAATGCTTGATAGGCGTCAATATCAGCGAAGGTATCACGAGCACCTGCCGTTACTAATAAGATATTAGGCTTTGCCTTCTGATTAATCAGTCGTGATTGTTCGACAATAATTTTTGCAAGCGCTGTACTATTTGGGAACTTTTCGTCAGTAAAGTTGACATGTTCCTTTAGCGCCTGGCCAAAACCGTTTACTTGAGGAATTTCAAGGAAGTCGAACACCATATCATGTTCATTACTATTCAAACGTAAAAACAATGAATGACCGCTATATTTCGCTGCACCTTGATTCACGGTCATCAGCTTCCAGCGATTAATAAGCTGATCATAGTTCATCGCTTGAGCGCCGGTTTTTTTAGCAAACTCAGTCAGAAAAATTTTAAGTTCGTAGCGAATAACTTGACGGGTAGAATGCCAGAGTTGAGCACTCATTGCTTTTTCTATTTTGCTCATCGAGAGCTTATATCGCTTACCCTTGCGTGCAAAATCTTTCGAAAAATTAGTCACACTTTGCGCGTTGCATTGGCTTAATATTGCACTTCGACAAAATTTTAGCTCACTTCCAGTCATCATTAGATTAAACGAAGTTTGCTGAGCGTAAACAATACTATTAGATAGCACTGTTGTTATTAAAACAGTTAAAACTATAAAAAATCGCCTTGTCATTTAGAACCAATCCTTTGTTAATAAAGTTAAAGCGGTCGAGCTTGTATGGTATTAAAGACATTTATAGCAAATTTTCATCGAAATTTATAGCCGTGACTAACGATATATTAGCAAAAATAGTTCAGGGGTCTAAAATTGCATCGCTAGCCATTGGTTCTTCGTATTAATTACATGCTACAATGCCGCCCAAATTTATAATTTGCCTGCATTTACAATAGTGATGCGGCAGTTGCAAGATGTTTACCAATGGAGTTGTTATTAATGCCCCACCAAATGCCAGATATTGCCAGCAATTCACCAGCTCAAACCGAAGGCAACATAGAATGGGTTGGAATGAGTCAGATTGAGATGCCTATCATGCTCGATTCTCAAGACGAATCACCACAACGTGTGTCAGCAAAAATTGAAGCGTTTGTAAATGTGATTGTACCGCAGGCTAAAGGCATTCATATGTCACGTCTGTACTTACGTCTTGACCAGCTCTCAACACAAGAATCACTATCTCCTGTCTCGTTGGGTAACATTTTGCATGATTTTGTGACATCGCATGATGATATCAGTGATAGCGCACAGCTTAGCTTTCATTTTGATTATCATTTAAGGCGCGCCTCGTTACTCAGTAAGAAGCTAGGCTGGAAAGCATATCCGGTAACGATAAAAGCAACCAGAACGAATAATAACGTCGCTATTGAGTTGAGCGTTGATGTCGCATACTCGTCAACTTGCCCATGTTCTGCAGCACTTGCTCGGCAGCTCATTCAGCAATCATTCGATCAGTCATTCGCTAATGATCAAGCATTAGACAAAGAAGATATTATTGCTTGGTTAGGGACTAGTGAAGGAATAATCGCCACACCGCATAGTCAGCGCAGTATCGCACAGGTCAAGGTGGTATTAGACGCCAATGATAACGACTTCTCGATTAAACAATTGATCGATCTCGTCGAAGACACGATGCAAACCCCTGTTCAAGCGGCCGTGAAACGTGAAGATGAACAAGAATTCGCCCGATTAAATGCAGCAAACCTAATGTTCTGTGAAGATGCGATTCGTAAAGTAAAATATAGCCTTAATCATCAGGATTACAGCGATTATTGGATTAGAATCAATCACTATGAATCATTACACGCCCATGATGCCGTTGCCGTTGGTGTTAAAGGTATATCAGGCGGATACTTACCGTAACTGACCTCAATGGCGATTAGCTAAATAAGCTTTAAAAGGTCCTATTGTCATCGATGATAGGACCAGCTCCATCTCCTACAGTCCATTATTCAAACTCCTTCAGCTACTTAATTTAACAGACTTTACTCAATACATCGTCAATTCTTAATCTCCCATGAGATCACCACTAAACCGGTGTGATACCATTTGCATTTAATAACCGACCACTTGTACTCGTTAAAATTGACGACTACGGCGTTGTTCTCGACTATTTTCTCTTCGCACAGCAAGATCAAATAATTAATACAAATGGTATGATATTCGACATTATTGAAAGGTGTAACGTCAATTTAAAGTAGAATTTTTATGCATGTAATTGCGGGTATTTATTTAAACACTCATTTTAAATAGATTTAAAACCGCTAATTCATTAAGACACAAAAATGACACATTTAAGCAACATTACGTGTGCGTAATGCTTCATATGTAATTTAATTACAAAAAGACAATTCTTTAAAGACGGTTTACGCGAACGTAAGGTAACGCTTAATGACATCTATTCTCATTTGAAATGCATTATTTAACACATAAGAAACAATAACTTACACTGCATAGGCGTTTTAGTTTTATATTAGGCTTTTGGCTGATTGACTTTGGTAAACTTTCACGATAATTTTAGCCATCATTTGTAAAATTATTAGCTAATGCGCAGTAGTGAGCTCAACTACCTTTTTGCATAGCATTTGCATAAACAAGTTTTTAGAGGTAGTAATTATGGCTCTAACCAGTCCCTTATTTGAAAAAGATAATTGTGGTTTCGGACTCATCGCTCAGATCGATGGGAACCCGAGTCACAAAATCATTCGTACGGCCATCGAAGGTCTCGATCGCATGCAGCATCGTGGCGGTATTTCGTCTGACGGCATCACCGGTGATGGTTGTGGATTACTAATGCAATCACCTGATGAGCTGTTCAAAGCAGTGGCGAAGGAAAACCAATGGTCTCTATCTAAGAAATATGCCGTAGGGATGTGCTTCTTAAATACCGATCCTGTGCTCGCACAACAAAGCCGTGACATTCTTCAAGAGGAACTTGAGAAGGAGACGATGGGCGTTGTTGGTTGGCGTACTGTCCCTACTAATAAAGACGTATTAGGCCCGATTGCCTTAGATGAACTACCGCTCATCGAACAAGTTTTTATTAATGCTCCTGCAGGTTGGCTTAGCCGTGACATCGAGCGCCGCTTGTACATGGCTCGCCGCCGTACTGAAAAACGCATTACACAAGACAGCGAATTTTATATCGCTAGCTTGTCATCAATGGTTACAATCTATAAAGGCCTAGTAAAGCCGGTTGATCTACCAAATTTTTATCTAGATCTAGCCGACTTACGTACTCAGAGTTCAATTTGTTTATTCCATCAGCGCTTCTCGACCAATACTTCACCTAAATGGCCGCTCGCTCAGCCGTTTAGATTCTTAGCACACAATGGCGAAATTAATACCATCGAAGGTAATCGTCAATGGGCTAAAGCTCGTTCGTATAAATTTAAGTCGCCATTGATCGGTGATTTACAAGACGCTGCACCGTTCGTTAGTGAAAGCGGCTCTGATTCCTCGTCATTAGATAATATGCTCGAACTATTGCTGATGGGCGGCATGGATCTATACCGTTCAATGCGCATGCTGATTCCGCCAGCATGGCAGTCAAACCCAACAATGGATGATGAGTTGCGTGCATTCTACGACTTTAACTCGATGCATATGGAACCTTGGGATGGTCCGGCAGGCGTGGTAATGACTAATGGTCGTCATGCGGCTTGTGCTGTTGACCGTAATGGTCTGCGCCCAGCACGTTATGTGGTGACTACCGATCGTATTATTACCCTCGCCTCTGAGATTGGTATCTGGGATTATGCCCCCGATGAAGTCGCAGAGAAAGGTCGAGTCGGCCCTGGTGAGTTGCTAGTTATCGATACGTATTCCGGTAAAATCAAGCCAACGTTTGATATTGACCATGACTTGAAGAATCGTCACCCATATAAAGAGTGGTTAGCTGATAACTCGCGTCGCCTGGTACCATTTTCAGAACGTAAAGAATCTAATTCAGGAAACCGAAGTCTTGACGACAAGGAATTAGCTATCTATCACAAGCAGTTTAATTACTCGAATGAAGAAATTCACGATGTGTTAAACGTGATGGCACGCAATGGCCAAGAAGTGACCGCCTCAATGGGTGATGACGCACCAATGGCGGTGTTGTCACAACGCCAACGTAGCGTGTTTGATTACTTCCGCCAGAAGTTCGCGCAAGTAACTAACCCGGCGATCGATCCGCTACGTGAAGCACATACGATGTCGTTAGCGACCTGTATTGGCCGTGAGCAAAATCTATTTAGAGAAACACTGGGCCACGCCGACAGAATCTTATTTGAATCGCCGGTATTGGTTTATAGCGATTTAGAGCAACTTCGTGAGCTTAATCAAGAGTTCTATTACACCATCGAACTCTCGATGAACTATGATCCTGCCATTGGCATGGAACAAGCAATTATTGAGCTGTGTGATAGAGCTGAGCAAGAGTCGCGCGATGGCGCGGTTATTCTGCTGTTATCAGATCGCAATATCAGTAAAGGAACACTGCCGATCCCAGCAGCAATGGCAGCGGGTGCAGTGCAACAGCGATTAGTGAATAACAACTTACGCTGTGAAACGAATATTGTGGTTGAGACAGCATCAGCACGTGACCCTCATCAGTTTGCCGTGTTGTTTGGCTTCGGTGTCACTGCGGTTTACCCATACCTTGCTTATGAAACGTTACTAGAGCAGATTGAGCAGGGTAAGATCACACAATCACCGAAAGACGCGGTGATCAACTACCGTAAGGCGATTGAGAAAGGCTTGATGAAAATCATGTCGAAGATGGGAATTTCAACCATTGCAAGTTACCGTTGCGCCCAATTATTTGAAGCTATCGGCTTAAGCGATGATGTCGTTGAGTTGTGTTTCAAAGGTGTAACTAACCGTATCAAAGGCGCTGATTTCGAAGATTTCGCTGAAGATCAGACCATCCTACGCGATAAAGCCTACCGTCAACGGATTAAAATCGATCACGGTGGTCTACTAAAATACGATCATCGTGGCGAATATCATTGTTACAACCCCGATGTAGTTCAACTGTTGCAAAAAGCGGTGAACACGGGCGTTTATGCTGACTATCAAGCCTTTGCTAAGGCAGTAAACACACGTCCAGTGGCCACTATCCGCGATATGTTCGCATTAAAAGACGATCAACAGGCGATAGATATTAGCCAAGTGGAATCAGCACAGAAGCTATTCCCTCGCTTTGATAGTGCGGCAATGTCTATTGGGGCGCTAAGCCCAGAAGCTCATGAAGCGTTAGCCGTTGCGATGAACCGCTTAGGTGGCCAATCAAATTCTGGTGAAGGTGGTGAAGATCCAGCGCGCTTTAACAGCGAACGTAACTCTAAGATCAAGCAAGTGGCGTCAGGACGCTTCGGCGTTACCGCTCATTACCTGATGAACGCAGAAGTCATTCAAATTAAATTGGCGCAAGGGGCAAAACCTGGCGAGGGCGGACAATTACCAGGTGATAAAGTATCTGGAGAGATAGCAGCTCTGCGCTATTCAACACCAGGTGTTACGCTCATTTCACCACCGCCGCATCATGATATCTATTCAATTGAAGATTTAGCCCAGCTAATTTTCGATTTAAAACAGATTAACCCTAAAGCACTTATTTCGGTGAAATTAGTGTCTGAGCCGGGTATAGGTACGATTGCAACGGGCGTTGCTAAAGCGTACGCAGATTTAATCACGGTCTCTGGCTATGATGGTGGTACTGGCGCTAGCCCATTAACCTCGGTTAAATATGCAGGTAGCCCATGGGAGCTCGGGCTTGCGGAAGTACAACAAGCATTAGTTGAGAATGGACTACGTCATAAAGTTCGCCTGCAAGTTGATGGCGGCCTAAAAACAGGTCTTGATGTCATTAAAGGCGCTATCCTAGGTGCTGAAAGCTTTGGTTTTGGTACCGCACCAATGGTTGCATTAGGATGTAAATATTTACGTATATGTCATTTAAATAACTGTGCAACAGGTGTGGCAACTCAAAATCAAGAATTACGTGACGAGCACTTCAGAGGGCTACCAGAAATGGTATCGAACTACTTTGAAGGCTTAGCACAAGATATTCGTGAAATCCTTGCCAGCTTAGGTATCGAAAAATTAACAGATTTGATCGGTCGTACCGATTTACTCACCGTTATCGAAGGCCAAACAGCACGTCAAGGTAAGCTAGATTTGTCAGATATTCTCGAGCAACCGCAACCACAAGAAGGCTGTGGCGTATATTGGGCTGAGAATAATCCTGCTTATGACGATGGTGTAATGAACGCTAAGCTAAGTGAATTGGCTAATGAGGCAATCGCAGCGAAAGCTGGCGGCGTGATCACGTTACCTATTCGCAATACTGACCGTTCAGTAGGTGCAAGCATCAGTGGTGAGATTGCACGTCATCATGGCAACCAAGGCATGAGTGACTCGCCAATCCAAATTAACTTTACTGGTACTGCCGGACAAAGTTTTGGCGTGTGGAATGCAGGTGGTCTTAACATGACCATCGTTGGTGATTCTAATGATTACGTTGGTAAAGGAATGACTGGCGGTCGCTTAGTTATCCACCCACCGCATGGCATGGCGTTTAAGTCTCATCAAGCAAGCATCATCGGTAACACCTGTCTCTATGGCGCAACTGGCGGTAAATTATTTGCCGCGGGTCAAGCTGGCGAACGCTTCGGGGTTCGTAACTCTGGCGCCGTGACAGTGGTCGAAGGTATGGGTGATAATGGTTGTGAATACATGACCGGCGGCGTTGTGGTTTGTCTCGGTGGCACTGGCGTTAACTTTGCTGCGGGTATGACCGGCGGTTTCGCTTACTTACTCGACGAGAAAGGCAATATTGATACGCGGATGAATCATGAGTGTGCAGAGGCATTACCAATTGAACTACCCGCTTATCAAACGCATTTAAAAGGATTAATTCAAGAGCATTTTGATACCACTGGCAGCTTACGTGCCGCTGAAATATTAAATGATTTTGAACAATGGTTACCTAAATTCCTCTTAGTTAAACCAACAGCAGCGGATATAGCAACGATGTTGCCTAACGCGACCAAAGTAATAAAACTAGCAGTGAATACGGGGTAATAAAAACCATGACTGAACAAAAGAAAGTAGTATCGACTGTGGTGCCAAATAACTTCCAATTCATTGAAGTTGGTCGCCATGATCCAAAAAAGAAAGCAATTGAAACACGTAAAGAACAGTTTATCGAGATCTACAATACGTTCGAACAACCGCAAGTTGAAGAACAAGCGGATCGTTGTTTAGATTGTGGTAATCCATATTGTCAGTGGAAATGTCCATTGCATAACTACATTCCTGATTGGCTAGAATTGGCCAAGCAAGGTCGTATTATGGAAGCAGCTGACTTATGTCATGAAACCAATACGTTGCCTGAAGTGTGTGGCCGTGTATGTCCGCAAGACAGATTGTGCGAAGGTTCTTGTACCATCAATGATGAATTCGGCGCTGTCACCATTGGTAACGTTGAAAAATACATTACCGATAAAGCCTTAGAGCAAGGTTGGCGTCCTGATTTAACCGCGGTCGTACCAACAGGTCGTAAAGTGGCGATTATTGGTGCCGGTCCAGCTGGACTAGGCTGTGCTGATATCCTCATTCGTAACGGTGTTACACCCGTTGTTTATGATAAAAACCCAGAGATTGGCGGTCTACTGACCTTTGGTATTCCATCGTTTAAACTTGAAAAATCAGTCATGAGCCAGCGTCGTGAATATTTCGAGAGCCTTGGCGTTGAGTTCAAGCTAAACACGACAGTGGGCAAAGATGTCGACTTTAGCGAACTTCAAGAGCAGTATGACGCCGTATTTTTGGGTATGGGTACTTATACCTATATTCGTGGTGGTTTTGATAACGAAGGCGCTGACGGCGTGTTAGATGCCCTGCCATACCTTATCGGTAACACCAATAACCTTATGGGCTACACTGACGCCGAGAATCCGTACACTAACCTCGAAGGGAAAAGTGTTGCAGTACTCGGTGGTGGTGATACGGCGATGGATTGTGTTCGTACTGCTATTCGCCAAGGCGCACGTGAAGTACGTTGTATTTATCGTCGTGACGAAGCCAACATGCCAGGTTCGAAACGTGAAGTACAAAATGCCAAAGAAGAAGGCGTTGAGTTCGTTTACAACCGTCAACCGCTCGATGTGGTAGCAACTAATGGCGTTGTCACTGGGATCAAACTGGTCGAAACAGCGATGGGCAAACCGGATGCCAATGGCCGTCAACGTGCTGAAACAGTTGATGGTAGTGAATACGTACTTGATGTCGATGTTGTGATCATGGCATTTGGTTTCAAACCAAATCCGCAACCGTGGTTTAAAGACTACAATATTCAAGTCGATCAATGGGATCGTGTTATTGCCAATAGCTCGAGCGTGCCATTCCAAACCACTAACGAAAAGATTTTCGCTGGCGGTGATATGGTTCGTGGTTCAGACTTAGTAGTAACCGCGATTGCCGAAGGCCGTGATGCCGCAGAAGGTATTTTACAATATCTTGATGTCTAACACGCACTAGCATTCTGTATTAAGGCTCCTTCGGGAGCCTTTTTTGTTTGCGCGCGTGGTTAATTCAGTTAAGATCCACTCATTATTATTCAACATTAGAGCATCATCATGAAAATAGGCATTATCGGCGCAATGGAGCAGGAAGTAGCAGTACTTCGAGACAAACTTAACAATCTAACCACTGAGACATTTGCTGGCGTGGATTTTTACCTTGGCACTATCGAAGGCGTCGAGGTGGTAGTGTCTAAGTCTGGTATTGGTAAAGTCGCTGCATCAGTGTCAACCACGTTACTGATCGAAAAATTCACGCCTGACTGCATCATTAACACCGGTTCCGCTGGCGGCTTTGACGCAGCACTTAATGTCGGTGATGTTGTTATTGGCACAGAAGTACGTCATCACGATGTCGATTTAACCGTATTTGGTTATGAAATGGGCCAATGTGCACAAATGCCAGCTGCATATTTACCTCATCCAGAACTCGCAAAAGTAGCTGCGAAAGCGGCAGCATCAGCTAGCGAAGGCGTCCAGGTCGCGCAAGGTCTTATCGCCACTGGGGATAGCTTTATGGCAGATCCTGCGAAAGTTGAATATGCCCGAACTAACTTCCCAACCATGCAAGCATGTGAAATGGAAGCGGCTGCTATCGCTCAAACTTGTCACTTGTTTAATGTGCCATTTGTGGTTATCCGCTCGTTGTCTGATATCGCCGGTAAACAAAGCGAATTAAGCTTTGATGAATATCTCGTCACCGCCGCGCAGAACTCAGCCGATATGGTGCTAGCGATGCTGCCGTTATGCCAATCAGCGTCATTAAACTAATCTAACTTAAGTTAAGTGAAGCGACAATGTCATTGATACCCGAGCAATTAATCTTGTCTGAACTGAGCTTACGCTTAGTGATATTGCTCGTGGTAATGCTTATTGAGCGTTACGTTAGTATCAGTGACGCCTACCATCCCGCCACCCTCTTTCGCTTTATCGCCCAACAGTTAGCCATTAAAGTCAATAAACGCGGGCCAAAGCAACAAGCGATATCAGGCATGCTCAGCGGTGTTATTTTATTTAGCCTCACCATCGCGTTAGTAGTCATCATAATAAACGTTGCCACATTTGGCTGGTTCTTTGAAGCGCTATTTCTATTGGTGGCATTTAGGCTCCGCGTCCTAATTATTCAGTGCAATAAGATTCAACAGAGCTTAGTTAAGCAACATAAAACGCTAGCCCGCGAACAGTTGACGCTGTTGTGCATTAGAGACACCAATGCTCTTTCCACGATGGGTATTGTCAAAGCAGCCATCGAATCGCTGATCCAACGCTCAACCCAAAGCTATTTTAATATCATTATTTACTACGCGGTGTTTGGCATTTATATAGCGCTAAGCGTTGCGGTCATTAATGCTTTAGCCAATTATTGGAATCCTAAAAAACAGACTTTTAGACATTTTGGACGATTGTTTTCAGACTTGGCTAAAACCATTAACGTGCCAATTCAATATCTGATCACACTACTAACAGCGCTATTGTTTAGCACCAAACATTTAAGCCTCAAACGAAACCAGTGGCATAATGCTGCGATGGGCGCATTACTAACAACGACCGCAAATACGTTAAAGCGACAACTTGGCGGTGCTGTTATGTACGATAATGTTAAGATCCGCAGGCCAAAACTTGGGCCAGACCAGTTACCTGCCACTGATGATTTAAGCTATATTGTGACCGTCGTCGAAAAACTCCGTCATTCAATATTTGTTATCTTGTTGTTAAGCGTAACAACCAGTTTAATCCTTACCAATCTCTAAAGAGGCCTCTAATGGACTTTATATTTGATGGACCCATTGATGGTCCACTATTCTTATTCGCCCACGGCGCAGGCGCCGATGCGCAGTCTGACTTTATGCATACCATCGCCCGTGGGCTAGCCGACAAAGGCGTCCGCGTCGCACGGTTTAATTTCCCCTATATGCAAAAACGCATTGAAGATGGCACACGCCGCCCACCGGATCGCGCGCCGAAGTTAGTTGAGTTTTTTAGCGAACTAGTTAGAAGCAGCGAGCAGCCAGTATACATCGGCGGAAAGTCGATGGGCGGACGCATCGCGACAATGGTGGCGGCATTAGGAGATGAAGAGCTTAACAACAAGATCAAAGGCGTTATTTGTTTAGGCTACCCGTTCCATCCTCAAGGAAAACCAGAAAAGCTTCGCATAGATCATTTAAAGGATATCCAAGCACCACTCTTTATTGCCCAAGGCACTCGTGACAAGCTTGGTAGCAAGGACGATGTTGCAGGTTATGAGTTGGGTAAAGATATTGAATGGTTGTGGCTAGAAGATGGCGATCATGATTTTAAACCGCGAGTTAAGAGTGGATTTAAGCGTGAGGATTATATGGATGATATTGTAAATATGTGCTACTCCACAATACAAATTAAAAACGTAACGTAAGTTTTACACCAGCCAAAAGTTGGGTCCTTTATATGTTATAGATCAATTCTTAAGTAAAAAGTAATAAAAAAACCTCAATTTCCATTACAACTCTTTAACATCGGTATACAAAATGTTACGTTATAGATAGTTTTGCTAAGACCATCAAAAAAATCATTGGTCTTTATCAGATCTAACTATAATAATGAGAGAGAGAGAGAGAGATAATTATGTTTAGAAATAACAAAACAGCTAACGCTGTTCGCCTAGCGTTAATTGCTGGTGCGGCCACAACTGCCTTTTCAATGCCTGCAGCGTTTGCTGCTGATGAAAAAGAAGCAAAAGTAGAGCGCATTGAAGTAACAGGTTCGCGCATTAAGCGAACTGATATTGAAAGCGCAAGCCCTGTTGAAGTACTAACATTTGAAGATATGCAGGATCAAGGTCGC
>Ga0105356_10001346_pt1 | contig 24283 bp, 23 predicted proteins | sample GOMGulsemesocosm_3_FD_83502 | JGI IMG/M metagenome (GOLD analysis project Ga0105356, IMG submission 83502) | Methane-oxidizing microbial communities from mesocosms in the Gulf of Mexico - GOM9D Gulf of Mexico | ecosystem: Environmental > Aquatic > Marine > Cold seeps | place: Gulf of Mexico... | reverse complement strand
TATATTGCTAATACCTTCCGCGGAATTAACGTCTTCCATCATTATTTTTGCAAAATTCTTAATTGAACCAGTGATATAATTGCGATCAGTGTTCGCTAACAAGCAGTTTATTTGACAAGTTTTATAGGTGATTTCTTTTTCGTAGTTTTCGCTGCTTTAGCCCTGACCTTTGTCTTTTTATATTGAAAATATAACGGAATCGCTTTCCAACAGGTACCGCCATCAAGGAAGCGACTGGGCAACAAGTTAAACACGGCAATTAAAACACTATAAAAGCCTAAAAATAAAACAGGAATCGTGATAAACCAAGGTAAATAGTCACCACACAACAGATAAATAATAATACAAGGGACAAAGAACAAGGCCTGCGCTAATACGCCCCCCCAAGATACAAGGCAGTTTTCGTATTCAGTTTCTGCGGCTTCACAAAAGCATAAGCCGTGCATCAATGCCAACTCAATTCGAAAGGTGTCAAGGCCAAGTCTTCGAGCCACCATCATATGGCCTAATTCATGAATTAACATGATTGACCAAAATGAAATGGCGCCGAGTAAAATAGCGATATCATTAACAGAAGCAACAGCAGCGAAGACTAAAACAACATACAACGACCAATGCATAAAAATTGGTGTGTTTGCTATCTTAAACAATGGTATATATTTTAATCGCTCCATACCGTCCTCTGAAGTTAACATGCCGTTAGTATTGTGTATTAATATAAATCGGTCCGTACCACAGGTTTAAAAGCTTTAATGAAATCTTTTTTCAGTAATATATCAGTGCCAATACGCAAGATAAGTGCTGGGATTGCAATCGCCGCATGAATTAGCATAGCAGCTAGTGCATAAATTACGAATTCAAACGTCCGTATTATGGTCGGGGATTTGGCTTGGTTGATTTCTAGAAAGTCGTGTTTGATATCACTAATGCTTTGCCAGTACTCGTCATCGACTGCTTGACGTACCTTAGCACTGTATAGGTTGTTACTTTGACATCCTCTGATATACGCCAACCACATACGTTTGGGTTGCAAAACCAAGCCTGTAGATAAAGCAATAAGGTTCATAATACCGAGCAATGGGCTATTTAAAAAGGATCCGGTTCCTAATTCCCAAGCACTAACCTCGCCCTCACCTATTCGCCCGACACTGTAATCGTTAACGAGGTGATGAATATCATGATATTTAAGGTATTTATGTCTGGCTTCAATATTTGGTAGTGGCACCAACAAACAGCCCGTATAAACAGGAACCGTTAGAGGTCTCTTTCCTAACGTTTGCCCAAAACCTACGCGTTGATAGAATGTTTTTAACTCATTTTTTACTGCCATGTTATAACAATTCCTTGGTGTCACTGAGCTAATAAAATTGGTACTAAGGTAACGGCTCACTCTTTTCTTCGATAATACCAATGCATTGATCGATAATGAAGAGGTTCAAAGAGTTGCCCTGCACATTATGCACTTGATCATTCATTGAGCTGCCTCCCGAATGTTTTTGGATTTCGGTGCTTAGCATATATGACAAATTCTTAAGTTTGGGTAAACAAAAATAGCCAAACCGAGCCAAATTCGTCATTGCACACGGGGAGTGGCTATACAAATAATGGATATCTAAAGGGTTAGATATCTGCGCTCGCAAAGCGTCTAAAGCACGTTTATTTTCAAATGATTCAATTGCCAAACGATATATTAAACCATGCTCTAGTTCTGTTTGAAACCTATAAGCTTTAATTAATGGGATGACCATGCTCAAAGCAATATCCCTTTTGTACTCTTGTGATCCGTAGTCAACAATCTGAAAACATTTAACATATGCTTGCGTAAACTGAGGAATGTTAATGGCAATTAAATCATGCATAAATTATCAACCTAGTTAGCTCAGACTATTATTAAGAAATAATCTAGCTACAAAATGATCTCTCTGCGCAAATCGTCAACTTCAACCTGTAAAAATTCAGCAAGTAATTGAGCATCTGTTAGCAGCTGATTTAGGTCATTATGATTTAATATATTAATTCTTCGGCCATGTTGAGTTAGTAAATTAAGTTCAAAGCAATAGTAATTTAACGCATGCTTTCGCTGCACGATTTTATTGTTTATTTGCAAAGAAACTATATGGCGTAATTTGACATTACGGTCTTGGCTATTACAAAAAACGCCAAGTTCGCGATTGAAACTAGCGTGCCTTAAAAAAGGCTGGATCAATGACATGCCAAAAGTTGCAATTGCAATACCGAAACCACCGACAAAAATGGCAAGATCGTATTTTCCGGAATAGAGTAACTGATAAGCAGCTAAGCCAATTAAAAATAACCCTACGACTATATAAATCACACAAAACAGCATCGAACTAATAGTAGGTCTCAAATAAGCAATACTATCCCTCACGATTAAGGTGTGTGAAAGAAATTTGGGGCCGTCTTGGATCAATGTACGATTTAAATCAACGGGTAAGTATTCTGTCTCGCTCATATTGCTGCCTTATGCATTCCTTTACATTAAAAACCTAGCATAAACTAAAAAACCCGCCGAAGCGGGTTTTTTCATCAAAAAACGATTAATTAATCGAATCTTTTAATCTCACCAGAACCCACTCGAGTGATGAAAGATTTTAACTCTCTCTTCACGACGGGCATCAAGAAGTACAGACCAATAATGTTGAATATAGACATTGCGAAAATCGCGGCATCCGAGAAGTCAATCACGGCACCAAACTGGATAGTTGCACCAATAACAATGAATACACAGAACATAATTTTGAAAACTAGCTCAGTTAAGTTACCTTCACCGAACAAGTAAGTCCATGCTTTCAAACCATAGTATGACCAAGAAATCATAGTAGAGAAAGCAAACATAATAACTGCTAGTGCTAGGAAGTACTTAAATATTCCAGCTGTTGCAGTGAATGAAGCAGCTGTTAAAGTAACACCTGTTAAGCCTTCACCAGTGTACGGTGCAGCATTTAGACCAGCGATAGTAATTACTAGAGCAGTCATTGTACAAATAACAACTGTATCAATGAATGGTTCTAATAAAGATACTAGACCTTCAGTGATTGGCTCTTTAGTTTTAACTGCTGAGTGAGCAATCGCAGCTGAACCAACACCTGCTTCGTTCGAGAACGTTGCACGTTTCAAGCCTTGGATTAATGCACCAACGAAACCACCAACAACACCGGCCCCTGTAAATGCACCTTCAAATATTGCACTAAACGCAGCACCAACTTGGTCAATATTAACCGCAATAACAATAATCGCCATGCCAACATAAAGTACAGCCATCCACGGAACTACTTTTTCAGTTACAGATGCGATAGATGGCATGCCACCAACGATAACTGAGAAAACCAACGCCGCTAATACAACACCGGTAATAACACCGTATTCACTTGGTACATCGAATGCGTAAGTTAACATTGCGTGTGCTTGGTTAGCTTGGAACATGTTACCGCCGCCCAACGAACCTAAAATACACATTAGCGCGAAACCAATAGCAAGACCCTTACCTAAACCGCCAAGTCCTTTTTCACTTAGACCTTGGCTTAGGTAATACATTGGACCACCAGAAACAACGCCCGACGGTAAAACCGTACGGTATTTAACACCTAAAGTACATTCACAAAACTTTGAAGCCATACCTAATAGGCCACAAACGATCATCCAGAATGTTGCACCTGGACCACCAATGGCTAATGCAGCACCAACGCCGGCAATATTACCTAGACCAACGGTACCAGATAGCGCAGTAGTTAACGCTTGAAAGTGAGAAACTTCACCTTCATCTTTTGAATTTGGATCAGTGTATTTACCTTTGACAATATCTATTGCCATACCGGCTCGTCTAAATTGCACGAAACCAAAGTAAACTGTAAAGATTGCTGCTGCTAATAACAACCAACCAACGATAATTGGGAAGTTAGCGTCGCCAACAGGCACGCTCTTAAATATTAAACCAACAAACCAGCCCGTATAATCGTTAAAAAATCCATCAACCATTTTACTAAAGTTGTCAATGGTCTCACCAAAAGTACCCGCTTCTGCAGCAAAAGCATTAGAGCTAAATGCAAGTACAAATACAGTTAAAAAGTCCCGTATTTTTTTCATACATATTTCCTTTATTTTATTATTCTAATATTTAAATTTCGCTATCTTCTCTTGAAGACAAACTAGCGGCGTCAATGATAAGTAGAGCCTAGACCAATGTCTATTATTATTCCCATTTTTAAGCTTAATTAGGCCACAAACGGCCAAATATTCAGCATAAGTAGCACTAAAGTTCTAGAAACATTTAATTAACAACCATGCTACACAAGTAATTGAACCAGTCCTGTAACGTACTGATAGCAAGCAACATCAACAAGAAATTGATTGAACTCAATCTAAAATCGAAAATATTTTTTCACAACTAAATAACTTAGCTCAAAAATAACACAACAAATCAATACTAAATTGCCATCACAATAAGGACATGTATTTATAATTTAGTTTGATGAATTTGACTGATTAAATTTTTATTAGGCAAGCCATAAAATGTTTTACCCTGTTTAAAAACCATTGTTTCATCGCTTCTGGATCATGCATTAATTGCTGCACTTTATACATTGCTGCCAAGCGTGCTACATCATTAACTTTGATCATTTGCGTGCCATGTTGTTTGCTAATTTCTATGGTTTATTCAAATCTGTCTGCATGAGATTAAAGGTCTCATCCGCTTTGGATTGCAATTACATCAACAACCTCTTAGCTCAATCAAAACTCTAAACGAATATCATCGCTTGCTCGCATTAAGCTGTTTTTTATTTCAAGTTTAACATCCATATTTTTAAACTCGTTTAAGTCTCCATCTATATATTCAATGTCTAACTTCTTTTTCGCCGTATTTAAATAGACATGCTTTATTGTTTTAGATAAGACCAATGAGTCGCCAAAAATTGGTTCGACTTGGCTAACTGAACAGTGATTAAAGTGAGGTTGGGTATTATACAATTCAAATATCTCAGTTTTATCACTCCAGCCTGAAATGCGGTAAACCAAGTAATAATTGATTCTACCCACCTTCATCGAGTCGATTATTGATACTGTGTCAGTGGTAATAGAGCACGCATTGGCATTATCGTCGCTACACGAAGCTAAGAGAATAATGAAGAGTAGAGGAAGACAACTATACTTTAGGGCCTGTTTTAAGCTCTGATGAAAGCAGTATTGAAAGTTCTGATGGATGTTAGGTTTTAAGTTATGCGGTTTCAGCAACATGCGATGAGCTCATTTAGTGTCTTTATTCATGACACATTATTTGTTCAAAGAAATGCTTTTGCCAAGCAATGATAACATTTGACACCAGCGGCTTTAAATACTGCTGGTGTCTATACCCGTGAGCATTGAAAATGCAACTTTTAGAGCCTTTCCATAGTTCACGGGTATATATTTATTCAAGGTTTTTTAGCTATGATTTCAATTGGCGCAATCAACTCATTGGCGATGTTATCAATCATGTTTTTTATTTTTTGTGCCGCGCTTTGCTGCATCAACGTATGAAGCCCTAGCGGTGGAGGCCCACCATTAGCTTCATTTTTTTCCCGTAACTGTTTAAAAAAATCTAGTGCAAACTCACGTCTACTCAATTGGCTAGACACCTCAAAACCAGCATTGTTTAATGCTTGAATGTATTGTTCAGGGGTTGCTAACTTACTGGTTTCACGACTTGATGCCCAAGGTACTGGATAGGTTAACTCTCCGTCTGTTTGGCGCATAATGTCATAAACTCCCAAAGATGCACCGGGCTTTAATACCCTAAATATTTGTGAAAACAATGCGACTTTATCAGCTATATTCATGCCGACATGAAGCATATAACCGCCATCAAATGTTTCTGCCTGAAAAGGCATAGCCAACGCACTGCCCTGTTCAAGGGTCACCACGTCACCTAAGCTTAGCCAGTTACATAACGCTTTACCTGTTGCAATATATTCTTGGGTTAAATCAATTCCTGACACTTTAGTATTGTAGTTGGTAGCGACATATCTGGCCGCGCCGCCTAAACCACAACCGACATCTAATATATGACCTTGAGCTGAAAAGTTAAGTTGTCGAAGTAAATTGTCAGTTGCTAAGCGTCCACCAATATGAAATTCATCAACTGGCGCAAGATCTTCTATTGTTAAATTATCTTTTGTTTTTCCAAGCGCTGGCAACGCAGCTTCAATGGCATTGAGTAAATCACCGTGTAAATAATGATCTGAGACTGAATTATCATACGACATAAATAGTTTCCTCCTTGCTTATCATCAATGGAACATCTCACCATGTTTATACCCATGAGCAATGAATCTACAGGGTATCTAAAGATCACAAAGTATGTGCCACAATACCAAAAAATTGAGTACAAGTAATCTTGATATATCAACAACGGCGACTAATCTAACGTTAGTCCAATTAGTTTACTAGCGCAACGCAGTAAGATAATACTTGAAGGAGTAAAAAACGAAAGGTTCATTGATTATGGGTAGATACGGCTGTTTCCTAAATACCTTAGGCACAGTTCACTATATTCCAATCGCCAATTATCTAACTTAAAATTATAGCGTTGTTGAAAAGACACTGTTTCAGAATGCATCATATACCCATAGTTTTGATACAACATCAGACCCTCAACAAATTGATCGCGTTTAAAATATTCTTGCACACATTCGTACATGACTGGGTAGTTTGCATTCTCTTTTACGCCACCAAAATGAAGTTCGAATTCACCTATTCTTTGCATTAAAGGATCATCCTTGAGCATCTCTTGAAATTGAGGATTGCGAAGGGCACGGAGTATTGAGTCACTAGGAAGGCCAAAGGCCCAGTTAGAATTTATGGCTTTTAACGCGGCATTAGCTGATTTTTCAATATCACCGATTCTGCGTTGCTGCGAGTATAGGGCGAACCAGTACTCACTCACTTCGGGCAGGTTGCTGCATGCTTTATTTAATAGTTCGATAGCGCCGTCAATATCAGTACTTGAATATAATACTTTTGCTTTGGAAAAAATTACTGATGATAGTTGTTGATCATTAATCTCTTCATCACCGCGTTGCCAGTCATTTAAGTCCAGCCATTGTATAAACTTATCGACACAGGAAAAACTAGGTTCTAACGCCCATTCATCATGCAACATATCACAAACAATAGGATCGTCATTCTCACGGCCTAACGGCCAGTAAAGACCAAAGTAGTCACCATTGCCCAACTGGGCATCACTGATAGGAACAAAACCTAAAGATGGGTATGGCCCTAATGGTATATCACTATTTATTACGGTGAGTTTTTCGATTCCATTTGGTATTTTCATCATTCAAACCCTGTTAAACAGCCTCAAGAAAAGGTTAAATTCAACCCAATTAAAATATAAGACAAAAATAGAAATACTTACCATAACCTCCCAAATAAGCACCGAACTTAGTTACGAGTAAACAAAAGTAATAATCGATTGATCATCAATTGATTTCTCAACGCGAACTTATTTTAAGCAAAAAAAGTGCCAGCACTGATGTTTATTTATTCACTTAAACTATAAGAGCAAAAGCTCTTATTAACATTCAAGCAACATCTCTTAGCTATTAATTGTGTAAAAAACCAAGCAACAGTAATGCTTAAGCATTAACTCGCTGTCAAGCCAGTTAAAAGCCACATTAGATTTAACAAAAACTTAACGTACGACTGTTAGCCATTCGATCTGGTCGGAGTTGTTAAGGTTATTACTAGTGCCTAGTATGCAGCGATTATTTTTTGAGAACATTTAAATGAAATTATTGCAAAAATCACTAGTCACCCTTGCTCTTGCGCTAACTAGCAGTCAATCGTATGCTGCAGGATTCCAACTTAACAGTCAGTCAGCGACCGGTTTAGGCCGTGCTTTTGCTGGTGATGCGGTGATTGCCGATAATGCCTCTGTCATGGCACGTAATCCTGCTGCGATGGCATTATTTAAAGACACCGAGTTAAGTCTTGGTGCTATCGTGCTTGATACCGATGTCTCGTTAAAGAACACTCATTATAAGACTTTTAACGGCAGCGGTTACACATCAACCGACCTGCAAGATACTAATGACATCAGTGGTACCAGCGTTGCGCCAAATATTTTTATTGTTCACCCAATTGATCAGCAACTAACTGTTGGGTTTGGCGCTTATTCCAACTTTGCTACTACGACAGAATATGACAGTGAATTTGCAGCCGATATATTCAGTGGCACCACCAAAGTCCGTAGTATCAATCTGCAAGGTAGTGTCGCCTATCGCCTCAATGAACAAGTTAGTATTGGTGCGGGTTTAGACATTATCTTAGCGTCGGGCGAATTATACCGTGAATTTAAAATGGCAGGCATGGATAAGACAGCACCTGCTCTTGATATCACTGCAGATGGCATTGGATTTGGTTGGCATATGGGTGTTGTTTATGAACTAGATGCCGACAACCGATTTGGTTTAAGTTATCGTTATAGCCCGAAGATTGAAGCTGATGGTGATTTTACTATTCAAGGTGTGGCACTTAATAATGACACGCTTAATTTGCCATTGCCGTCAATGACCGAGTTTTCAGGTTTTCATCAATTAACAGCACAAACGGCCGTGCACTATTCTGCTCAGTATATTAAGTGGAGTAACTTTGATGTCTTAACTACCGATGCCGTTGGCCAGTTCAAGCGTTACGATTGGCGAAATACTTGGCATTTAGCTGTGGGTACAACCCATAAGATCAATAAAAAATGGACGGTTCGAGCTGGTTACATGTATGACATGGGCGCGGTTGATCAAATAAAATCTATTGCAATTCCTGATTCAGACCGTCAATGGTTTTCAGCAGGTTTTAGTTACACACTGGCTTCAAAAAACAGCGTTGATTTTGGTTTGACTTACCTGATGGGTAAAGATATTCAAGTAACTGAGCAACAATTTCACCCTCAAAATGCCAGCATCATGCTAGCGCAAATAAACGCGACAACTAGAGCTAATGCCCTGCTCTACGGTGTGCAATACAACCACAAGTTTTAAGCTATTGCGCCGCTGATCACATGTAAGTGCCGCTGTTAAATCACTTGGCTTATCGGCGGCACTTTATATAAAGCCACTAATATTCATTCCTTAATACGGCTAACTAAAAACTGTTAGCTCAATACTTTTTCCTCAAATACCTCAAATACCTCAAATACCTCAAAATAAGGCAATCACATCAAAGGTCTGGCTGTTCGTCCCAATTTTTAATTCAAACTCTTGATCAACTTCTTTGCCAAGTAACGCCTTTCCTATTGGAGATTGTGGGGTAATGCAAGTAACCTCAAACTCATCACATTGTAAGGTCAGCCCTGCCGCAGCTGGGCCAAGCAAAAATGCGCGAACTTGGTCTTCACAATCGCTCACAATGACTAAGCTACCTAACTCCACCGCGAATATTGGCCGCGGTTCAGCAACGTTGGCAGCATTTTCAGATGTTTTAACCATCATAATGAATTGTTCTAATTCAACACGGCATTGCTCAACACGCACCGACTGACCTTGTGCCAAATACGAGGCTTCTAAACCAAAGGTATCGTACTTATTTTCTGCAACACTCTCGTTATTAGTTGCCGTAGCATGGGCCCGCGTTGCAGCTGCAATCGCTCCTTGATGTGCCTGTGTTAATTTGTCTATTATCTGATTAAACAGTGCCGCTTTGTTCATCTCTATATCCAAGCATTTTCATCTAGTTGTTTCATTAAAAAAACGATATTAACAAAAGATTGTCACTATCGACTAAAGTTTTAGTCACATTTTGTTATCAACACTAATAACAAGGTGACTAAAATGATATATTTATGACTAAATATATCAAGGTAATAAGATTTAGATGGACTCTGTACTGCACGCAAAATCTTCTGACGCCAATTTTGGTGTTTATTTCATTGGCACAACGCCGCCACGAGCGACGACTTCACTAGAGCAAGTCGAGCAGGTTGCTGACAAATTATTAGCTCGTCTCGATAAAGTTGAGTTCGATGGACTGATTGTGTACGACATTCAAGACGAAGCGAGCCGCACCGATGTAAAACGACCATTTCCCTTTGCCAAAACCTTTGAGCCTTGTCATTACTCACAAATTCTCAATAAAAAGTCATCGCGTCCCGTCATTACTTACAAAAGTGTATCGCAACGAGACGAAGCAGAGTTTTCGACTTGGCTCGACAACAGTTGGCAATTATACGGTGTTCGAGACATTGTTTTGGTTGGCAGTCCCTCGTCAAAAGGACAACAAACATTAACGCTCAAGCAAGCTTATGAAGTGCAACAACAACACCGTAATGATTATTACCTCGGTGGTGTAACCATTGCTGAGCGTCATGTCGCCAAAGGCAATGAGCATCTTCGTTTAATCGAAAAAGATCACATGGGCTGCCAATACTTTATTTCGCAGGCCGTTTATAATGCTCCAGCTACCATTGATATGTTGGCAAACTACGCCCGTGAATGTCGTGCTTTAGGCATTGCTCCGCGACGTATTATTTTGACCTTTACCCCCTGTGGAAGTGAAACTACACTTGATTTTATGAAATGGCTTGGTATTTCTGTACCTGACGCTACCCGATGGCGCATCTTAGAATCGACTAATCCGCTAGCAGAATCAATTAAGGTTTGTCGTTCAAATCTCGAACAGATTATAGAAGCCTGCATGCCACTTAATATTCCGCTGGGTCTTAACATTGAAAGTTTGACCAACAGAAAAACCGAGATTGATGCATCGATCAGGTTATACAAATTGTTAAAAGCAACTTTAGACTTAGCATTAGCTGAACGAGAAATTAATCAAAACTAATCACAATTCAAGTCTCTCGCTATATTAGCCTCCCTAACTTAGCGTGAGACGAGTCGGCGTGTAGCTAAGATTATGGAACAATCAACTAGCTGTTTTTATTTGAAGCTTTTTGATTAAAAACAGTCTAAGCTAAATTAATAGTCCAAGGAGATTACCTTATGAAGTCATTACAAGTTTCCGAATATATGACCTACCAACCTGCCACTTTTAAAAAAGACATGCCAATTGCTGAAGCAGTTGCGCTGTTTTTAACCAAAACTCAAATTGGCGGCCCCGTATTAGACGATGAAAAACACGTGATAGGTTTTTTGTCAGAACAAGACTGTTTGTCTACTATGCTAGAAGCCACCTATTTTGGTGAGTCTCACACCATAGTCGCCGATAAAATGCGTGACGAGGTATTAACAGTCAATCCTGAAGACTCGATTCTCGAAATCGCTAAAACCATGACTGGCCAAAAACCTAAAATTTATCCGGTAGTTGACAGCAATAATGTTTTATTAGGTATAATCACTCGTCGTGATGTTCTCAAAGCAATAGACATTCATTTAAATGCTGGTTATGAAAAAGGTCATGCCCGAATGGTTTAGCCATTGATGGCCACCCGTGCCAATAGTTGGCCCTTTAAATTAGCACCTACAGGCTTATACTAATATCTGATTAAATCTACGGCGTATAATTAGATTAGCTTAATGCTCGAGTTAAGCGACTTCTTTAGCGCCATCAAGTGCTATCTTGTTCACACCCCGCTAAATTCCCTTTATCAACCTTTACTTCACAACCTCAGTGAACGCAGTAGAATAACTGTCGCTGTACTACGGCTGTTTTCGTGAATCAAAAAATCTAAGCAAGAGTCTGATTTTTTACTCTTTTATTATAAACCAGTTGCAGTTTTTCTTTGAGCTCCTGTGGCGAAAATGGTTTGCCAATATAGCCATCAACACCTGCTTGAGCAGCAGAAATAACTTGCTCACGTTTCATTTCTGCGGTGATCATTAAAACGGGAATGTCTCGATAAAAGTTATTAGAACGAATTGCCTTTAGCATTCTCAACCCATCAACATCCGGCATATTCCAATCAGAAATAATTAAATCATAACCACCATTTTGCAACATCTTTAAGGCGCGACGACCGTTCTCAGCTTGATCGATATTGGTATAACCTAAACTTTTTAAAATATGCTTGGTGATATTTCGCATGGTCTCAAAATCATCAACAACTAATATTTTACAGTTACCTTCAAACATTTATAGCTCCAGCAATGGAAGTTAATTATCAGCATTACAGGACAGACAACAAACTATTGGTGAAAGTAATTAGAAATGATCGAATATGCTGTCCCTAGCATTTAATTAACTCTACTCAATGATTATGAACATGGTCAAGTGCTATTGCCTACTATTTTACCGCGCCAATTAGTTAAAGTTACAAATGGCCAAAATCTAGCTTGTATAAATCATTCATCTAAGGCCGTAGCGCTACTCGTCCAGGTCCATCCAAATAAATTGGCTGTGAAATTAATGATATATTTCACTAATTATATTTTGTGTGTTTTTTTGCACAAAATTCAGAGCGGTTAATGGCCGAGTTTAATACCATGCCCAATAAAATAGCAGGTGATGTATGGTATCGATTAGCTTTCTAGTCGACTTATTAGCCATTATTTTAATGACCAACACCATATTGGCCATTTCATCCTTGCTCAACCCTAAACAACAGCAATCCGATGACCTGTGCCGTTTGAGTCAGACATTGTCCCTAGCGGCGATACACAGCTGCGCTGGCATGTTGATTACTTTATTGTTGCCATATCCTTTGTGATATTGGACATCGAAGCAGTTTTTATCTATCTGTGGGCCATTGTGGTACTTCAACCTTTGGTGGTTCAAGTTTGAGGTAATACCAACTAATGACGAAAATGGCGACCATCATCGGCACCGTCACCCAGATTAACGGATGCCAGCCAAAATTAAATAATACAATTCCTGCTAAAAATGAGCCTGCTGCTTGGAAGAAAAAGATCGTAAAATCGTTGATTGCTTGCGCCTTAAAACGTTCATCACCGACATAAGTTTGCGGTAACAACAAGGTGCCACTGCTATAAAGAAAATTCCAGCCAATGCCTAATAACACCATAGCCCACCAGTAGTGCATGATCTGCTGCCCTGACAACGCCACGAAAAACACCGCTAAAAATAGTAACCCTCCACAAAACATCAATTTGCCAATACCCAAAATTCGAATTAAAAACACCGAGATAAACGATGGCAAATACATGGCTGCAATATGGCTTTGGATCACCCATTTTGTCGACTCTAATGACAACTTTTCAATCACATTCATGCTAAGCGGCGTTGCTGTCATGACATAACTCATTACCGCAAATCCGAGGGCCGCAGACGATACTGCAATTATAAAAATTGGCTGACGGATAATCTCAATAATTGAACGCGCTGGCTTGAGTTTATCTTGGCTGACCACTTCAATGGGGTCAAGGCGTGATATTACCGCAATTGACACCATGAATAAGCAGCCTAAGCCTAAAAATGAACCAGCGTAACCATGTGGTGATTCGATTAAGGACTTGCCATAAACTGCCACTTCAGGCCCTAGAATAGCAGCAAAAATACCAGCAACCATCAACACTGAAATTGCCTTAGGCGAATCGTCAAGACTCGATAGACTTTCGATCGCCGCAAAACGCATTTGAGCAACAAATGCGGTACTAGCACCAAGCAAACCAGCGCCAATATTCAACAATGAAAACAAACTATAAATCGCAGCCAACATAGCTAGCACTGCGCCAAGCACGCCTAAACTAAGTCCAAGCATAGTGCCAACTCTACGGCCCAAACGTTTCATTAACGCTGCCGCAGGAAATACCGCCAAGGCAATACCGCCAATTAAGATTGTCACCGGCAAGGTAGCTAGTTCAGGGGTTGGCGCTATTTTGGTTGCCAGTAAACCTCCTGCAAAAACCATCATCGAAGATGCTGACATCGCCAATGGTTGGGCGGCAAACAATAACCAGACATTTTTCGGTAATTTAACCACCAAGCGGCCAAATAAAGCGACTAAAAATAATATAGACAAGGTGACAACTAGGGTTACAGACATGCTCAAACACCAAAATAGAAAAGACTCGGCTATCGTAACCGATCAGCAACGAACTCTTAATAGCAATGCAGAAATAAAGCCGTTAATTGTGAAAAATTACTTATAAAAAATTAGAGATGATAATTTTGAATTAGCCGCCTAAAGGTAAAGTTGACTCGAGGGCACATTACTTTTGTTCTTTTAGGCAAACAGTGCTGCCACTGCTGTTGCATTGGTGGATACATCAACAACAGGTCACCACTGCGTAGTTCTATTTTAACCTGATGTTGACTCTGATTATGGCGCAACACAAAGTCCCGGCTGGCACCAAGGCTGATGGAAATTATCAATGAATCGGCGATAATTTCAGGTTCATTATCACTATGCCAGCCCACGCTTTGTTGACCATCATCATAATGATTCACCAATACACCATTGGCCATCTCGCCAAAATCTCGGGCTAATTTAAGCCGTAATTTATTGGCATAATACGGCCAAGGTTGCGATTTGATCAACAATGACGAAAAACAATAATCACAGCCAGCATCGCCAAACCACACTTGGCTGCGAGGAATGTTGACGGATTTTCCAAACACCACAATATTTGGACGCTCAAATGGATAAACCAACGCCTCGTGCTGTAGTGCTTGTTGCTGCGCTTGATTTAGATAGTTTCTGACGATTTTGATAGGCGGCACTGGCACCGCGATGATTTGATTATCACTATCGTTTAAATCAAAATTAATACTGCATTGTTTATTCATTGCGACCCGCTTGGCTACCTGCACGACATTCGATTAACGATTAACGATTAAAGGTTAAGTTGACCAAACTGTGTTGCATAATCCAGTAATTATAAATAACAGCTTGCCAAGTGTATATTATTAAAACAACTGGTCGGCAAAAGCATCCTAAGTTAACAAATACCGAGCCACACACTCGCTAACATCAATAAATAAATATATTATGCGCGCCTTAATTCATAGCTTTAACAAAAAGGTTTTTTAAATGAACGCTGTAGTCGTTGCGGTTATATTGATGTTAGTTTTGTCATTATGCCGAGTTAACGTGGTTTTTTCATTGATCATTAGTGCGCTGGTTGGTGGTGTTGTTGGGGGTATGACCATATTGGAAACCATTAATGTTTTCAACAATGGTCTGGGTGGCGGTGCCTCTATCGCCCTAAATTATGCACTGCTTGGTGCATTTGCCGTTGCGATATCACGCTCTGGCATTACTGATTTATTGGCCAGTAAAATCATTGCCAAAGTTGATAATAATAATGGCCAACATAATGTCATTTTTTTAAAGTCGATTCTATTAAGCGCGGTATTATTTGCAGCTATTAGCTCGCAAAATTTAGTGCCGGTACATATTGCCTTTATTCCAATTTTGATCCCACCTTTACTAAAGGCTACTAATAAATTACAACTTGATCGCCGGTTAATTGCTTGTGTGTTGACCTTTGGTTTAACCGCAACTTATATGCTGCTGCCGGTTGGTTTCGGACATGTCTTTCTTAACGACTTGTTACTTAAAAATCTGACCAGTAATGGCTTAATCATTGAGGCGTCTGATCTGCCTATGGTGATGTCGATCCCTGTAGGTGGCATGTTTTTAGGTTTGTTATTTGCTATTTTTGTGAGCTATAGAAAACCACGAATTTATCCAGAATCTCAGGACAATAGCTCAGCGGCCTTATTAGTTTCAGGTTTAGAAACTCGCTATTTACTGGTTGCGCTAGTAGCAATTGTCGCGGCGCTAGCGGCCCAATTATACTCTGGTTCTATCATTATTGGTTCAATTTTAGGCATCAGTATCTTTGCTTTGGGCGGCGTTTTTAAAATCTCCGAATCACAAGACATCTTTACTCGTGGTGTATTAATGATGGGCACCATCGGCTTTATTATGATTTCGGCTGCCGGTTTTGCCGAAGTGATGAAAGCAACTAACGCAATAGACTCTTTGGTAAATAGCGTGTCCAGTGGCATTGGTGACAATAAGCTGATTGCTGCATTATTAATGCTAACCACTGGTTTACTAATTACCATGGGCATTGGCTCATCGTTTTCGACCATTCCAATTATCGCTTCTATTTTTGTACCAATGGCGCTTAGTTTTGGTTTTACACCACTGGCTACCGCTGCGTTAGTCGGTACAGCCGCTGCACTTGGCGATGCGGGATCTCCAGCATCAGACTCAACGTTAGGGCCAACCTCTGGTCTTAATAGCGATGGTCACCATGATCATATTTGGGACTCAGTTGTGCCAACTTTTGTTCATTACAACATTCCGCTGATCATTTTTGGCACCATTGCTGCGCTTGTTTTATAAAAATAATCTTTACTGCTGGTCATGTGTTAAATATTTAAGTACCATTTTAATAACAGCAAATAAGACGTTTTAACTACAGACAAAGACCGGAGCAATCGTGTTAGATTGTTCTGGTACTACTACATTTTTACTAATACAAAGCAATTAAATGGTTCTTTTTTATTTGTTTGCTGCGTATACTTTATTTTATGATGATAATTAAATTCCATTATCAACAATTTTTTACCCTAATTACAGAGCTTAAGTAACCTGAACCAACACAATTTAATAATTGCTAGCTAATGAACAAGGAACGTTTATGACTAAGTCCATTCGAGGAAAACTTACGGTTGCCTTTGGCACAATTTTTCTGGTGTTAATCATCGGTAGTGCCATCAATTTTTACTACTTATCTCAAGTAAAACAAGTACAAACTCGAGTGCTTGATTTGCGGATGAAAACAGTCGATGCTGGCAAAGATATTAATAACGGCATCAATTACTCACTGGCTGCTTTACGCGGTTACATGATTTTAGGCGCCGACCCAGCCAAAGCCAGTATACTAAAACAGCAACGCCAAGACGCATGGCAGCAGATTTCTCAAAGTCTTGCGACCTTTGAACAGATGTCTGCTAGTTGGACAGTGCCTAAAAACATTGAAACTTTAGCCAACCTTAAAGCCGAGTTAGCGGCCTTTAAAGCCGCTCAACAGCAAGTAGAAGATATCGCGCAATCGCCAGCTAACATTCCATCCTATCAACTGCTACTAACGGATGCTGCGCCACGAGCTGGTCAAATTTTAGCGGCTCTGACTGAAATAATAAATACCGAATCAAAACTAGCCGCTACTGTCGAACGTAAAAGCCTTTTGAAATTGTTAGCGGATTCTCGAGGCTCATTTGCGATTGCTTTGGCTAACATTCGTGCATATTTGCTCTCCGGTGACCCAGAGTTTAAGCAAAACTTCGAAAATAAATGGCAACTTAATCAGCAACGTCTAGCGATGATAAACTCAAAATATGAGCATTTACTTTCACATTCGCAGCGTCAGCAATGGAATAACTATCAGGCAGTTCGTGAAGAGTTTGCTTCATTACCGAACCAGATGTTTCAATTGCGAGCTGCTAGTGACTGGAATAAAGCCAATAGCTTATTAGCGACCAATGCAGCACCACGGGCTAAAAAATCGTTAATGTATTTAGAACAAATGGCAACATCACAAGCTAAATTGCTATCTAACGATGTGATCGCATTAAATAACGGAACGGATAACCAAATCTCTGTATTAATCATTAGCGCCTTGGTCTCTATGATTATTTCGATATTGATGGCGGTTGGTTTCAGTAACGATGTCTTAAACCGACTTAAACCAATCTTGAAGAAGGCCCAAGATATTGCGGCAAATAATTTATCAAGCCCACCACTACCTATAAAAGGCAAGGACGAGCTTGCTGATTTAACCGTCGCGGTTAACACTATGAGCCAATCCTTGCGTGATACTTTAACCTCTACTGCCCATTCAATGAAGAATGTGTCAATTGAAGCCAATAATATTTATACCGCAAACTCCCAAATGTCATCGAATATTACTTTACAAAACGAGCAAATGAGCTTAATTGCCTCTGCAATCGAAGAGCTATCGGCAGCAGCATCAGAAGTATCAAACTACAGTGTTGATGCTAGTGGCAGCGCTGAAAATTCGGTCGAAATTGCCGAGCAAGGCGGCCAACTGGTTAAAACATCGTTAAGTCAAATGAGTGAGATAAGCGATGCGTTCAACAGTAGCGCAACATCAATTGAATCTCTAAGCCAGCAAAGTAAGCAGATCGAAGATATTTTAGGTGTTATTCGTGGCATTGCCGAACAAACTAATTTACTCGCACTAAACGCCGCGATTGAAGCAGCACGTGCTGGTGAACAAGGACGCGGTTTTGCTGTAGTAGCCGACGAAGTACGACAGCTAGCAAGCAGAACCACCGAAGCGACGTCTGATGTTGAAGAAGCAATAGAGTCGATGCGAAATGATACTGCTGTCGCTGTTAGCAGCATGCATGTCGGTCGCGAAAAAGTAGTTGAAGGCATTGATATATCGACTAAAGTGTCAAATATCTTGTCGCAAATTATTGACCGTGCGAAAGATGTAGCCGTTAAAGTCGAAACCATCGCCACGACATCAAAACAACAGTCCGTGGTTACTGATGAGATTGCCGGTAATACAGACCAAGCTTCTACAGCCTCTATCCGTGTGGGTGAAAGTATTGCTGAAGTCGTTGCTATGGCGCAAGGAGTCAGTGACAGCTCGTCAAATAGAGCGAGTGAACTAGAAATGATGGTAAATCGTTAATCTACTACATATAAGCTTTTCAAAACAAAAAACCGGCAATAATTAGCCGGTTTTTTTATGAAAGCAATATGTCGAGCCCCAATAAATATTGTTACTTGAACTTTTTTACAATTATTTATTCAGCTTTCTTTTGTAAATCTGCAATTTTTGAGCTGGCTTTTTCAAGCAGGCTGTCTTTTTGCTCAGCAGCTTGTGCTTTAGTTTGCTCTAATATCTCTGCTGCTTGTTTTTTTGCATCATCATACATCTGCTCTGATTTCAATTTGGCCGCTTCTACCGACTTTGCAGCAGCATCTTTAGCTGCATCCATTGACTTGCTAGCACTCTCTTTAGCTTGGTCAAGATTGGACGAAATTTTCTTGTCAGCTTCTTGCTTAGCTTGTTGTTCAACTTCTTGCGGCGTAGGTTTAACAACCTCTTGTTCTGGTTCGCTACCACAAGCAGCCAATACGCTTACCCCTAGTAAAATCAATGCTATTTTTTTCATCGTTAGCTCCGTCAACTCAATTATATTAAGATGTTAGAGTTTAGCGACTTCAGCTGAACAACAAGTTAATGTCAGTATGTTTTTATGCCAAGCAACAAAAAGGCCCGTTTACACCTGTAACGGGCCTAGTTTTTAGACAAGAGATTCACAACTTAACCATAAACAAAATTCGGTAACCAAGTTGCCAAAGGCGGCCAATAAGCCAACAAACTGATGACCAATAATTGAATACCAATAAAAGGTATTACCCCTTTATAAATCTGCATGGTTGAGACCGAGTCTGGTGCTACCCCCCGCAAATAAAACAACGAGAATCCAAAGGGTGGGGTCAAAAAGGATGTCTGAAGATTAAGCGCAATCATTATGCCAAGCCACACAGGGTCTAAGCCCATGGTCAATAATATTGGGGCGACAATTGGAATAACAACAAAGGTTATTTCAATGAAATCAAGAAAGAAACCAAGCAGGAACATCACGACCATTACTAACAAGACAGCCCCAAAAACACCACCAGGTAAGTTAACCAAGAAATCTCTGATTAAATCATCACCGCCAAAACCACGGAAAACTAACGAAAATATAGAAGCGCCGATTAAGATCATAAAGACCATCGCGGTAACTTCTGTGGTACTTTGCATCACAGAACGCAATACCTTAAGGTTAAGAGTATTTTTGAACTTGGCCAAAATAATTGCACCTACAGAGCCAACAGAAGCCGCTTCGGTAGGTGTTGCAATGCCACCAAGAATCGAACCTAATACTAAGATAATCAATGAAATTGGTGGTATTAAAACCGTCAGTACTTGCCTCATCAACTCCTTGCTAACCTTGCGTTCATCTTCTGGAATTGGCGGTACTTTATTGGGTGACATAACAGCAATAATGCCAATATAAAGCGCATATAACGCAACCAATAACATGCCAGGAATTAATGCACCTAAGAATAAATCACCAACAGTAATGCTGTCTGGTGCAAATATTCCCTGATCTAACTGTGCCTGCTGGTAAGCCGATGAAATAACATCACCAAGTAATACCAAGACAATAGAAGGTGGAATGATTTGACCCAAAGTACCCGACGCACAAATAACACCAGTGGCAACTTCAGGTGAATAGCCTCGGCGTAACATGGTAGGTAAGGCCAACAAGCCCATGGTCACAACAGTTGCGCCAACAATGCCAGTACTAGCGGCTAATAACATGCCAACAATCAATACAGAAAAACCTAAGCCACCCGGTTTAGCACCAAAGACCTGCCCCATGGTATCTAGCAATTCTTCGGCAATTTTAGACTTCTCTAACATCACCCCCATGAAAACAAATAGCGGAATCGCAATCAACAATTCATTGGCTAAAATACCCTGAATCCTGTTAGGTATCGCCTCTAAAAATACCGGGTCAAAGGTATCTGTGGCATAACCAATCAATGCAAACAGCAAGGCTGAGCCCGCCAATGCAAATGCAACAGGGTAGCCAATAAGCAACACAATAAATACAAAACCAAATAACAGTAATGGTAACAGTTCAATCATAATCCAAGCTCCTGTGCAGGCTCAGTTAATGCTGCAACCTCTTTTTCAAAACCAGCCAGTACTAATACTGCACTCAACATCTGGGCAAACCCTTGCATAATCATTAAGGCAGGCATTAATAAAATGGTTGTTTTAAATAGATAACGAGCATCAACGCCACCAGCCTCTTGTGAACCTTCAAAAATACTCCATGACATTGCTACGTAAGGCCATGATATATAAAAAACAAACACACAAGTTGGTAATAACAACAACCAATAACCACAGAAATCTATAATGGCTTTTTTACGAGCACTCGCAGGTCGATAAAATATATCAACCCGTACATGTGCCCCTTTGAGCAAGGCATAGCCGGCGCCAAGCATAATGACGTAATTGTGAAAATAGGTGATTGATTCCTGCATAAATACCGAACCAGTATTAAAGGCATAACGCATCACAACAATCACGAAGGTAATTAACACGATAGCTAGAATAAACCAAGATATGAAGCGACCAACTAGGTCACTGAAACGGTTAATGGCTTTAATTAGCGCCATTAATCTGGGAGAAGGAACATCCATAGGTAAATCTCAACATTTTTCTGATAGGTAGGAAGCGTCTTATTGACGATTCCATCATCTCAGGTTCTACTTCAATCGCAAAAGCAAATTAGACCCGTGGAACCTGAAATAATGATGATAAGAAATGCCCATTCTTGGCTCCAGCCAAGAATGGAATTTGCTATTACTGTGGGTTTCTTGCGTTTAAGTAAGCTTGCTCAGATACCGCGTGCCACTTAATGGCTTGTTCTTTATAAGCCTTGTAAGATTGATATACTTTCTGACTCATTGGATCTTTTTTCGCTTCTTGTGCCACAACTTTGGCAGATGCTGTACGTATTTCAGCCAAAACATCTTTTGGATATGGCAGTAACTTAACACCGTGATCATTAACCAAGCTCTCTAATGCTGCGTTATTACGAGTAGTAAATTCTGCTAACATGCTGGCGTTAGCCACTTTAGTGGCGTTTAGTACAATTGATTGCAGATCTTTAGGTAGTTTTTCAAAAGCTTTTTTATTGATTAAAGCTTCTAAAGTAGTACCTGTTTCGTGCCAACCAGGGTAGTAATAAAATTTAGCGGCTTTGTGCAAACCAAATGCCATGTCGTTATATGGTCCAACCCATTCAGTAGCATCGATAGTACCAGATTGTAGTGCTGGAAATAATTCACTACCCGGTAGTAGAACTGGTGTACCGCCTAGCTGCTTAAGAACTTCGCCTCCTAATCCTGGCATCCGCATTTTCAATCCTTTTAGATCTTCAACGCTGTTAATTTGTTTGTTAAACCACCCGCCCATTTGCACGCCGGTATTGCCTGCTGGCATTGGGATGATACCGAAAGGTTCATAAGCTTCCTGCCACAGTTTTAAACCGCCACCGTTGTAAATCCAGCCGTTCATTTCTTGACCTGTTAAACCAAAAGGAACTGCCGCAAAAAATTGACCTGCTGGCACCTTGCCTTTCCAGTAATAAGCCGCGCCATGGCCCATCTCTGCGGTACCACGAGATACAGCATCGAAGGTTTCAAGTGCTCCAACAAGCTCTTTAGCACCATAAACTTTAACAGTAATACGGCCATTACTCATTTCAGTAATAAGTTGTGCTAATTCATTAGCACCAGTGCCCAGACCAGGAAAGTTCTTCGGCCAAGTCGTGACCATTTTCCATTTAAACTCTGCTGGTGCGGCATTGACCAGCATAGGCAATGCTAGTGTGCTTACCAGCGTTGCTCCTAGTGCGATATTTTTAATTATTGTTTTAAACTGCATTTGGATCTCCTTGAGGTTATACCGACGGATGTTAAGCAGAGCTTGCTCAATTAATGTCAGTAATGGGTGCCATGACTTATATCATGTTACGTATTGTTTAATAAAAACAATCTTAGGTTAATGGCTTGTTGTGGCAATGTAAATGCCTCGAAGGTATAAAAAATATATAATTTTGAAGTTTTTTTGATGCTTTAGAGTGAATAATGCTTAACGGCGCTTGGCCATTGAAATGTCAGTATTGTTGAATACTAAAATCGAGAAGGGATTATTTTAATAAGTGGGCGCAATGCCACCCATAGCTGGGTGGCAAATAATATAGCAGACTATAAAATCTTACTAATTATTCTGGCTGTTGTAATTTTACGCGCCAAGTATCTGGACCTGTTTTATGCGCGCTTTCACCAGTAGAATCAACGGCAACAGTCACTGGCATGTCTTCAACTTCAAATTCGTAAATCGCTTCCATTCCCAACTCTGGGAATGCAACAACTCGAGACTTTTTAATTGCTTTGGATACCAAATAAGCGGCGCCGCCAACGGCCATTAAGTAAACCGACTTGTTGTCTTTAATTACTTGAACTGTTGCATCACCACGTTCAGCTTTACCAATGGTGCCTAACAGACCAGTTTCTTCAAGCATCATCTTGGTGAATTTATCCATTCGCGTAGCGGTTGTTGGGCCAGCAGGACCAACAACTTCATCACCAACGGCATCAACAGGACCAACGTAATAAATGAATTTACCATTAAAATCGACATTAGCCGGTAAACCTTCACCGCTGGCCAATAACTCTTGAATCTTCTTATGCGCAGCATCACGACCTGTTAATATTTTACCGCTTAGCAATACCGTTTCACCGGTTTTCCACTGTGCGATATCAGCTTTGCCAATTTCATCAACATTTACACGACGAACATTTTCGCCAACTTCCCAAGTGATCTCAGGCCAGTCTTCTAGCTTTGGCGGCACAAGTTCAGCAGGGCCTTTTCCGTTTAGGTGGAAGTGAATATGACGAGTCGCCGCGCAGTTCGGGATCATTACCACAGGCTTAGACGCCGCATGTGTTGGCGCTGACATAATTTTAATGTCGAGCACGGTATTCATGCCACCAAGCCCTTGGGCACCGATACCAAGTTTGTTAACTTTCTCAAAAAGTTCAAGTCGCAGTTCTTCTTCGCCAGACTGTGGACCATTGTCAATAATGTCTTGAATATCGACACTGCCCATTAATGACTCTTTAGCCATTACCGCAGCTTTCTCAGCCGTGCCGCCAATGCCTATGCCTAACATGCCCGGTGGACACCAGCCAGCGCCCATAGTCGGCACAGTCTTAAGCACCCAATCAACAATCGAATCACTAGGGTTTAACATCACCATCTTCGATTTGTTTTCACTGCCGCCGCCCTTAGCCGCAATCATCACTTCCACTTCGTCACCAGCAACTAAATCGATGTGAACTACCGCAGGTGTATTGTCCTTGGTATTGCGACGAGAGCCTGCAGGATCGGCAACAATAGAAGCACGTAATGGATTATCAGGATTGCAATAAGCACGCCTGACACCTTCATCGACCATTTCTTGCACGGTCAAATCTGAATCCCAACGTACATTCATGCCTATTTTTACAAAACAAGTCACGATGCCAGTATCTTGGCAAAGTGGACGGTGGCCTTCAGCAGACATTCTTGAATTAATTAAAATTTGTGCAATAGCATCTTTTGCCGCTTCACTTTGTTCACTGTTATATGCTTTTTCCATCGCATCGATAAAATCTTTTGGATGGTAATAAGAAATATATTGGAGGGCGTCTTCGATACTATCGATGAAGTCGGCCTTTTTGATAACTGTCATTGGGATCCCCTGTGTGGTG
>Ga0105356_10001342_pt1 | contig 24309 bp, 16 predicted proteins | sample GOMGulsemesocosm_3_FD_83502 | JGI IMG/M metagenome (GOLD analysis project Ga0105356, IMG submission 83502) | Methane-oxidizing microbial communities from mesocosms in the Gulf of Mexico - GOM9D Gulf of Mexico | ecosystem: Environmental > Aquatic > Marine > Cold seeps | place: Gulf of Mexico... | reverse complement strand
CTGCTTTTGTCTTTAATTCTATTTCTAGTTGAAGTGCAATTTTATTTTCAATATTTTTACGTGAAGCAGCAATATGACGGCGCATTAGCATTTCTGCTAATTCTCCATCGCGATCACTGATGGCTTCGATAATTTGGGCGTGTTCTGAAAAAGCGCGGCTAGCTCTTGGGCTGTGCATACCAAACTGACAACGGTACATGCGCACTAAATGATAGAGCTGACCACAAATTAAATGAATGAGTTGCGCATTATGACTGCCTAAGATGACTTTATAGTGAAAGTCTAAATCACCTTCTTCTTGATAATAAGCAACGCCATCTTTCAGTGCTTGTGACGTCGCGTGTTGATTAAGCATGGCCTTCATGTCGACAATTTCAGCATCACTCATGTTTTCAGCCGCTTGCCTGCATGCCATGCCCTCTAACGCTTCACGCACGAAGTAAAGGTCGAGTAAACCTTGTGTAGTGCACTGTACTACCCGTGAACCGACATTGGCTTTACGCTCTATGAGATGACACTTTTCTAGTCGGTTTAACGCTTCACGCAGAGTCGAGCGACTGACTTGATAGCGCTTTGCTAGCTCGGGTTCACTGATCTTACTGCCTGCAAGTATTTCGCCTTCAACAATGGCACGTTGCATTTGCTCAAAGACTTTATCAGCTGTAGTCACTGCGACTATTTTTGTTGGATCATCTAAAGGCATAAGATTGTCGACAATGTTTGAATTTCATTCAATATCATTTATTTTTCACATTTTGTCAACATTTTCATAACTAATGATTAGCTTTATAAATAACGTCATATCTTAATTTTGTGAACTGGACAGTTATTCAAGCTGATCTATACTAAGCAATGAAGAGCGTTTTTTTCTACCAATAGACCTTAGAGGTGAGGTAGATACAGCAACCACGTCAGTTTCTGGGCTTAAAACGTGGCCAACGGGAAAGAAGCAGAACCCTGTAGTAGCTAATTCTCGACGCGCTTTTCACACTTTTTTAAGTACATATAAAACCGCTGGTTAGGCGGTTTTATATTTTATATGTTTTTATTTTCCTGATATTTAACTCTAAATTTGATAAACTAACCCGTAATAAATACATAAATTAATATAGAACAGGACTGTTCTAACTGAGGACTAATGAGTATTAATAGGGATAAATACAGTATTGATAATACTGATTATACTGTTGGACAAGATAACGTCCAAAAATGGGGGTTTGATGTACATAACCCTGTATTTGGTATTAGTGCATCGTTAATTGGCCTATTCTTGGTCGCTATTTTATTAGTAGAACCTGAAACATCGAAGTCATTTCTAGATGGCATAAAATGGTGGATCATTGGGGCTTTTGATGGCCTATTCATGTGGTCTGCAAATATCTTCGTTGTCTTCTGTCTCGCGTTAATTGTCTCGCCATACGGTAAAATTCGTTTAGGTGGTGATGACGCTAAATCTGATTATAGCCGAATGTCGTGGATAGCGATGCTATTTGCTGCTGGTATGGGTATTGGTCTGATGTTCTGGGGTGTTGCAGAACCTGTGGCTTACTACACAGGCTGGTACGAAACACCACTTAACGTGACACCGAATACACCCGAAGCGGCAAAACTGGCGTTAGGCGCGACGATGTTCCACTGGGGTTTACACCCATGGGCAATTTACGGTGTTGTTGCATTATCACTGGCTTTCTTTGCTTATAACAAAGGTCTTCCACTTTCAATGCGTTCTGTATTCTACCCGATTTTAGGTGACAGAACGTGGGGTTGGGCTGGCCATATTGTTGATATCCTAGCGGTATTAGCGACACTATTTGGTTTAGCAACATCACTTGGTTTAGGCGCACAACAAGCGGCAAGTGGCTTCCATCATGTATTAGGCATTGAAAACGGTCTCCCTTTACAAGTGGCTATTATCGTCATCGTTACCCTGCTTGCTGTTGTATCAGTGATTCGTGGTATTGATGGTGGCGTAAAAGTAATTAGTAACATCAACATGCTACTTGCATTAGTGCTATTGATATTCGTTATCTTAGTTACGTTTGCGGTATCAATGGGCACAGTGCCTACAACTATCATGGGTTATGTTGAAAACATCATTCCATTAAGTAACCCAATTGGTCGTGAAGATTCAGCTTGGATGCACGGTTGGACTGTATTCTACTGGGCATGGTGGATCTCATGGTCTCCATTCGTAGGTATGTTCATCGCACGTATTTCACGTGGCCGTACAATTCGTGAATTCATAACTGCAGTATTGCTTGTTCCAACAGGTGTGACAGTATTGTGGATGTCTGTATTTGGTGGCGTAGCCATTGATCAAGTAGCAAACAACATCGGTACTTTAGGCACCGATGGTTTGACAGAAGTACCTTTAGCTATGTTCCAAATGTTTGATTCTTTGCCTATGGGTGAAGTGTTATCAATGCTTGCGGTTGTATTAGTATTGGTATTCTTCATTACCTCTTCTGACTCAGGTTCATTGGTTATCGACAGCATCACAGCTGGTGGTAAAGTTGATGCGCCAATACCACAACGTGTGTTCTGGGCATTAATTGAAGGTGCTATCGCAGCGGCTCTACTTTGGGTTGGCGGTACACAAGCAATTGAAGCATTACAAGCAGGTGCAATTTCGACTGCACTACCATTCACCGTGATCCTATTGGTTATGTGCGTAAGCTTGATAATGGGTTTAAGAACAGAACAGCGTAATCGCTAAGCTGGCTTTAACTTTTTAATTAACCTCGCGTTAAAAGTAAAAGCTGTCAGTATTTACTGGCAGCTTTTTTCTTCTCAACTATTTATCTCTCAACAATTTACTTCTCAGGCACAGTACCCTCAATTAATCCCTCTCAAAGTAATGCAATAATTTTTCCATGCATATTTTAAAATCGATAGAGACTAATAATTGAAGACACAAGCGGATATTACTATCCCCTTACTTTAATTATACTGCACTTGATTTCAACTTGTTATTGAACAACCACCTTTTTACCAACAGCGCAATGATTGGAAAGCAAAGTACGTATACCCATAAGATCTCAAACGAGAAACCGAATACCAAACTATACATAATTGCGATACCAATCGCTGAATCTAATTGGTCTACCGCCATGAATAAATACTTGTTCTTTTCAGGCAGTTCGCCAGGCCCGATACCTAAATAACGTTTAAAGTAAGAATTTGGAAATTCCCCTAATATATACCCCACACCAGTGATAAAACCCAAAAACAAAACGTTAATATGAGGAAGTAAGCCTTGGCCATATATTTCAGTAAGTACGGATTCAAAAAGCATAAGTACCAATGCACTAGCCATGGTTAACAAAGGAACAAGTATGACTCCTCGCCATGTTTTATTTGCACCAAATAATGACTCGCTTACAGGAACAACTAAAAAACTCAGCCTATTTTCACTCACTATTATCATATGAAATACCCCACCCAAAGCGACAGGAATCAGAAGATATAAAGCCAATAGTATATTCATGATAGGAGAGCCCTGATCATGATTCAACAACTCTAAAATAGTAAAAAACAACATACCCGATAATGTGATTGTTATAATTTGGCTAATAGATTTAAACTTAAAGAAAGGCTTTCTTACGACCATATAATAGCTAAAAAAGGATAAACCAACAGCCAGCGAAATATATGCTGAAAATGATCCCACGACTCTTTCAATAACAAAGGCTGCTGAAAGTATAAAAATACTCCAGAAAACAGGCATCCCCAAATAACTTAATCCACTCTCCTCTTTTATATTGCCCGTTTGATTAAACGCCGCAAGCCTTACACTCCCACTGGTGATCATCGCCATTATAAAAATAGCCCAGTAGCCATCAAAGCCCCACTGGTACATAATGACACCCGGTGTAATTAAGTAAATTTGCATATCCATAAAGCCATCAAGATAACGGCCAAAATCGCGTTCTAGTCCCCACGTTCTTGCTAATATGCCATCCAATGCATCAGCTATCATAGCAATGAACAGCAGTACCATTGCAAAATACGGGTGTCCATCAATCGCACTAATCAATGCGATAAAAGTGGTAAACACGCTTGTTAACGTCAATAAATCAACGCGATTTAACTTTATAATATAAGGTGATTCTATTTTTTCAATCATATTAACAACTCCATGTTTCAGCGTTAGACGTCTTACGATTTAAGATTTGCTCTCGTAATGCTGGACGATCAATTTTACTGTTGTGCCGACCATCTACAGGGATTTTAGGCAGAACGAAAGGCTGTACCAGCTGAATACCCGACTGGCGTAATATTTGCTGAATTTGTTCCTGTAACCCAATATTGATTTCAGTTTCCAGCTGTAAGAACAAATAAACACGATTCTCATGTGAAATTAAGGCTGCACGTGTCACGTCTTTTAATGCATCAAGCACACGCTCGATTGGATATGCTTGTAAAGACTGATCATTTACATAAATAATATCTTTCACACGTCCAGTTAACCAAAGTCTACCCTGCGAGTCTAATAGCCCTGTATCGCCTGTTCGATGCCAAACTAAGCCATTATTACGAGGAATTTTGTTTTCTCTATTTGCGCTTGGGTTATCAAGGTATTGCTGAAGAACATGCACACCACTGACAAGTATTTCTCCAACTTGGCCTTGCTTCTTGATACCCAAATCAAGATCTGATTCATGGCAGCAATCATCACTCACATCTGCAATTAAGACTTCACAAAATTCATGTGGCGTACCCACTAAATAGCCATCGGCTTGATGGTGATCAGTGATATACGTTTTCATATCGATAGTGGAAATAGGCTCCGCTTCTGTCGAACCATAAATGATGATGCCATGTGCATTTGGAAACGCCGCTTGTATTCGTTTAGCAAGTTCAACGGACACAGTGGCACCACCAACGACAACCTGCCCAATATCCATCATGAGTTGATTATGACTTAATAACCAATCAACCAATTTAGAGATATAAGCGGGCGCGCCTGATATTTGTGTTACGCCAGCTTGCTTAAGCTGTTCAATCACAATGCCAGCATTCACGCCAGCAGGATCAGCAAAGTCAACTTTAGGAATAATGGTGCTCATACCACAACTTAAGTTGTGCAAGACAATCATTGGGAAACAAGGACTATCAATGGCATTCTCACCATTCGCTTCTAGCAAGCTAATGGCTCGATGCTGGTTAACTAGACTGCTGTGTGTACGGTCAGCCCCTTTCGGCCGACCTGTACTACCAGAAGTAAACGTGATTAATCCATGGTCAGTATTATTCCGAGTCATGCACATCGGCGCAGCTTTCGTCGTTAAAGGCAGTTGCTGTAAAATACACCTATAGCCAATCCCCGGCTTATCGATAGCCAAGCGTTCAAGATGCCATAGCGAGGGAATAAACCAAAACAATTTCACTAAGTCCGATAAGCTAATAATGGCTTTTGCATTTGCATCTTGGATCGCCATTTGTATTTTTTTTCTACCCATCCCCGTATCAATAAATACAGGTATAATTCCTACTGCTGTCATAGACAAAGCAATTGCATATAAATGCAGGCTGGGTTTTAAAATAATAATAACCTTATCAGTAGCCTTCCACCCCTTACTCCGCCATAGCAGTTGATAGCGACTAACAAGATTCGATAATTCCGCATACGTACAAGATTCTTCAGACAAGCAGTCTTGCTTATCCATCACTGGGATTTTTAATGCTAATTTGTTGGGAAATCGGTTCGCCTGATATAAAAAATCGGCTGCCATATTTCCATTATGATAAGTTTCATTCATCCTAAGCGCCCTTTTTACTAAGAGTTATCCAATGATTTACTGAATAAAGCGTATTGCCTTTCAATTTCCCAATCTTTGAGAAAAGCTAAGGAACGGTTGTCCTCTCGTACCATTGCGCCTGAAAGCTGATCATAATATTCATCAGCCCAAATGGAGGCTTGCATCGCAACAAGTGTCGACAAACCTTTAGAACGATATTTAGGATCTGCACCACCCGTCTTCATCAGCAAAAGTCTTGGACTGCTTAAAACGTCGTAGTGAGTGCTGTAATTAAGATCAGCTATATCCAATTGATCACCTTGCTGATTCACAAGCTCAGCGTAATCGGGAAAGCAGAGTAAGAATGCGGCTATCCCACCTTGCTTATCAAGTACAAGCACTGACGTTTTAGGGCATAACTTTGCAGCGAACTTTTCACCAAAGTGATCTTGAAAGTGAGTCCAACTCACCGGTGTATATGCAAAATTATCTTTGAAACTTTGGTCTATCATAGGGTAGAACTGATCTAACTTATCCAGCCATATCTCAGGTGTTAACTTCGTAATAGTAAATTCGTGACCAATTTTACTCATTAACCCGTCATAAAAGGGGCGAACCTGTAGCGCAAACTCTGATAATTTATCGTGAATACGAGAAACATAGTTATATTTAATCTCGAAACCTAATTGTGATAATAAATCAGGATAATAATCAGGGTTAAAAGGTTCACCTACAAATGCAGGACTGGTAAAGCTATTTAGCCGTGTACGATTTTCACCATATGTGCTGAAATCAATCGGCCCGTATAATCGCGTCGCGCCTTTCGATTTTGCCCACCCCTCGACTTTAGAGAATAGATCTCGGTTTAATGCCACATTATTAACCGTTTCCCAGAACCCAAAATAGGCGACAGTTTCCCCTTCTATCTTGTAATCCGGATTGAAGAAAGCCACAACTCTGGCTTCATTGTCATGCACAATAACCTTTGATTCACAATGTTGAAAATAAGGGTTGTCAGCACTGAATTGTTGGCGGATTTGGGCTTCACTTTCTTTAATCCAGTAAGGCCTGTCTTGATACACCTTTCTTGCAATATCGAAAAATGCATCCGGCAAGATACTCCCCGGTATCCATGATTGATGATTAATCATTATCCGATGCCTCGAGTCGCTCAATTGTGCCAGTCGTACCATCCATACGGACTTTTTCATGGTCGGTTAGAATTTTAGTTAAATTAGGCACGCCAACGATAGCCGGAATGCCAAGTTCACGAGCGACAACAGCAGAGTGCGACAGTGTTGAACCACGCTCAACGATAATACCGCCAGCAGTTGGGAATAATGGTGCCCAGCCGGGATCGGTTCTTACTGTACAGAGGATTTGACCATCTAAACTTAGCTCGTCATCAGGAGAGAAAATCAAACGTATGTTTTTCTCTACAACTCCTGGATAACAGCCTGTCCCCTTTAGATGTTCAGAATTTAGATCAAGCTCTTCACCTTGATGCGGGTATTCATAGTCGTTATTGCAATAAACCGCGCCTTTAGTCCAAAAATGATGTGGCAAATCATTATCTTCGTACGATGCAAACTCTTGCTTACGAGGGGCAATAAGAGTATCGAGTTGAGTGTGTATTGAACGCCCTTCTTTATAAGCGTAAATTTCTTCAATACTCAGGAAAAATATGTCTCTTGGTTCGTCTATTTTGCCGTAGAACGCAAGTTGTTCGCCAATTTCTAAATAAATACTTCTAAACAGACCAAAAGCACGCGTTCGAGCTAAACGCATATTTTCTCGATTACGGATAGCATCTCTTAATTTACTGAGATCTGTCTTGAACTTTCTTAGCGAACGCTTTCCTAACTTACTTTCAATTAATGGATAAACTAATTCTTCAGCTTCTTTTCTAAATTTACTTTCATTTTTAGCAAGCGATTCGATCGTAAGATCTGGATTTGCGAGGAAGTTTTTTAAGATAGCAAACATGAACGACGAATCTTGACGTAATGTAATCGATTCTAGTTTTAACTCACCAATAGTACGGTCACCAAAACGCTCGATGTAGTCCATGCATTGTAAATAGAACTGAGGATCACGAGTCTGTATTAAACCAAGTAGTTTACTGTTTTCCGCCTCAAGGACTAGGTTTTTCATCCCCTCATGTTGACGTAAGTAGCCACACATACGTAGCAACAACTTAGTTGGTTCAGTACTTTCAATCCCCTCTTCACCCGAGAGTAAATTGTTTTGCACCACATCTGGATACTCTACACTTACCTTTTCTAACCAGCGGTGTACTTTTCCGTTCATCGTCATGACATAAAAGTCATTAACGATTGGTGACGTCCAGTTTAAGAAGATATCTTCGTCTAGCTGCTTACTTTTATTAATAAGCTGGCCAATCGTTAACGTATGTAACTGCTCTCTATTAATTGAACTATAAACCTGTTGAAAGTGCGTTCTAAACTCTTCGACAAGCGTATCCATTTTTCTGTAGCCTTTGAGTAAGGCAAACAATGCTTTAAATATCTGTGGTAACTTCTTCAATTTTTCATTAAATGAAAGCTGTTTATCTTGGATCATATCAACAGGATCAGTTAACCCCATCATACGTTCCATATCTGCCTTATTTGTTTTAAATGAAGGAAGGAACTGTAACCCTAAATACCAATTATTGATGTTGTAATACACCCGGCCATTAATTAAACCCAGCATGTTATTGAGCATATCCTGATTTTCTTGCACTACTTTTTCACTAATGCCAAGTAATCTAAATGTTTGTTCGTAAACATGTTTGTAAGCTCTATTCGCAAAGCTAAAAGTGAGTGGTGTTGTTACACCACAATAAGACTCTTGAATATTAGAGTTATCCCAAACTTGTACATCATCTGTCGCAGCGTTAATCGGCGGTAGAGAGGTAACAGGGCGCGCTTGTAAGATATAAAAATGACCGTCTTTTAAACACCACTCTATGTCTTGAGGCATGTGATAACTTTCAGCTATTTTCAAACCAATATCACGTAACACTAATACCTGCTTTTTGTCCAAGCAGGCTATTTCACGACGAGCCTCTTCAACCGGTACTTCTGTTGTACCATGTGTACCGTTCGCATCAAATATTAACGCAGTATCTTTATCATTAATGATCGTATCTACATCATCGTTATACAGAGCTACGGTTGTTTCATCTGTATTACAGATACCTGAGACAATCCCTTCACCACAACCCCACGTTGATGAAATTAACGCATGCTGGCGACTGCCTGTAATAGGGTGAGCAGTAAACATTACCCCTGCAACATCAGCATCGACCATCTCTTGAATAATCACTGCAGCACGAATATCACTAAGCTCGATGCCTTTTTGAATTCGATAAGCTAACGCCCGATGATTGAATGCGCTTTGCATCACTTTAATAATTGACGCAAAAATGGCATTTTCACCACTTTGGTATAAATAAGAATCCATTTGCCCTGCGAAAGATGCGCCTTCAGCATCCTCACCCACAACAGATGAGCGAACAGCAAAAGACGTGCTAGCTAATACATCAGCCGGAATAGCGCGACGGATATGGTTAATGATTTCGTCATTTAATGGCTGCTTTCCTATCTCAGCTTGAATCTCTTGTGCAATACCTGCGATGACCTTGTTATTTTCTTCACCCGTTAATACTTTAACTTTACCTTCAACCCAATCTTTGATGCCAAGCTGCTCAAGTTGCTTTGAAAATCCTTGTGTTGTTAGTACCCACCATTTAGGAACTGTGAATCCATTACGTGTTAATAGTGCTAGGTTTTCAGCTTTACCACCAAGTAAATCTGCATCAACTTGTGCCGCTTCTGCCGCGTCTAAAATATATTGTGTTGTCATGTTATTCTACTGCTCCTTCATGATCTAAAAGTTTACGTAATGTCATCTGAACTCGTTCCATGAATGCATAGTGACGGAAGCTATGGCTCACGATGTACATAGGTATGCGATTAATCACGAGATCAAATAAAGACAACGTAAACCCTCTACGCCATTGGATTGGGTCTATGTCTGAATTGGTTTGTTGCTGCAATGCTTGACGATGATTTTCGATATATTGTTCAACATCGTTTTGATCGAAGTCAGGCTGTAGGGTGAAGGCTAATAACTCAGCAAGATCATGCTGAGGTATTTGAATTGTAGCCAACTCCCAATCATAGGCACAAAGACGTAATTGGCCGTCTTCACGGCGGAAAGTGATATTTCTTGGATTGAAATCATTATGAATTAATGTTTTTGGCATCGCGTCTATCTCGCCATACCAATCTTTCAATTTATGAATACGATTGATAAAACGAGCCATATCATTTTCACAAAACCATTCAGGAAAATCTTCTGACGCATGTGTCCCTAACATTTCCCACAGGCAAATTTTTTCCTGCATATTTTCGCTGTTAGGTTCATCCATGATCCACTCTTTTTCGGCTAGCTCATCTTCACGTCCATACCAGATTGCATGAACTTCAGCGATACCTTCAATTGCGGCATTAATATGTTCAGGAGTCCAATCAGATGTATCGTCTGCGCTATCCATTAACTCCATGTTTTCCATGAGTTCTTGAACTAATACATAAGATTCACGGGTATCATCTTGTACGGTCATATATGTTTTTGGCGCATTACGAACAAAGCGAGGATCCGTTTGAGACATGATCGCCAGTTCTCTTATATGGCAACCTCGGAATCCCATGCTCTTCTTGAACTTATTATATGATGTGGCCAATCCAGGGTGTCCCATAGACATAATGCCATTCACCATTAAAATAACTTCGGTATCTAATGGTTTTATTTTAACCATGACATTTACCGGCTTTTCCTCTCCTTCAAGAGTCAGCTGATAAGGGTGATGGCCAATAATTTTATTCACTCTTTCAGCCGTTAAGTCACAGATAATGCTACAACCCGTTTTCTCTATTTCTAAGGGTGCAGTGTTGGTAACAACAATCTTATTGTTTTGAGTATACTTTTGCATACCAGCCGTGAAGAAATCATTATCTAGATCGTTTAACGTTAACCATTCAATTGGTCTATTGCGCCCCATTTTTTCATGGGCTCTCGCAAATTGATCGCTAGCAAGCGCTGATAAAGTAGATAAATCCAACGCTAAACAAAATGAAGTAATAATTTCAGCAAGCTTATGTGAGTTATTAGCCCCCGCACAGCCCAGCATTTCTAAGCATTCTCTTTGTTGCGTTAGATTTGTGCCGCCACCGACAGTGCCAACGACCAATGAAGGTAATTGCAGCGTAATATAAATGTCTTTATTCTCGTTCAGTTCTAAATGTAAGTTTCCGATTGATGATTCATGAACACTCGCGATATCTTGCCCTGTAGCAACAAACATCGCTGCAATAACATTTGCGATATTAATATTTATACCTATAGTACCCGATGCAATTGCGCCATTAAGGATATAGTGATAAGCCGTAATTAATTGTAACGGCGTTACTTTTAATGTTTTCTTACATATCTCTTCAGTTAATACGCACTCTGCAACGACTCTAATTCCGCGCCCTTTTAAGAATGAATGATAAGTAACTTTTTTATCATTGGAGGTATTACCATCAATCACAAAGTTCTTTAATGTTAAATGCTCAAATCCTTTGAGCTGTTCCAAAACCCACTGGCATGCCTGCCAAGTACAGGTTGTCGTCATATTCTGTCCAGCCGCATCACCTGTTTCATAAATAAATTGAACATGTACTGCACGGCCCATCAATTCTGTCGAGACCTCGACAAGATCTGCATAATTGGAGTATTGGCGAGTTTGCTCCGCAAGTTCCTGATAGTGATCTTTCACCCAATCAGCAAAGAATAAAGCTGAAGATAAATCACTAAATACAAAAATTGGCGCACGATACATCCGCTGTCCCAATACCCGAACGCTTACTCCGCCAGCTTGCGATAACGCCGTAGCGCCACGAGTCGCAGAGGCAACTAATGCACCTTCAGAAGTGGCCATCGGCGCATTAAATAATCCACAAGCATGTTTACCGCGAATTAACAGTGGACCAGCAACCCCCAACGGAATTTCGACAGAACCGATTAGCGCTTCAATATTACTCGTTAATGACGTTTCATTAAGCGTAGTCTGAGCCACCATCTCAAGTTTTGCATCTGTATGAATACGCACATATTCAAGACGTTCTAACCTTGCTTCTTGAGTATATAACCCCCGACCAGGTACTTTTGGTAATGATAATTCAGACAATATCGCATTGCTTTCTTGCTCTTGGGAAAGACGCAGAATATCGCATATTTTCCATAATGTTTTTTTTATATAGCTATCATTATCATGTCGTAATTCGACTTGGTCTACGCCATCATGACCTTGTTCAATTTGATGAACTAATACATTATCAAACTGAAAATCATGACCAAGAATGGAGACTTTAATGCTGTCAACTAACTGGCCAAAATCGCTAATTTTATACTCTTTACAAGACAGTGTTAGCTGGCATTTAGATATATTAAGTAACTCTACGACCCAGGTATCCTTGCCCGTACTAATACAGCCTTTTATGTTATCCACATTATTAATATTGTAATTAATTTCATTTTTATTGCAGGTTCTCATACGGTATCCCTCACCCTAGTATTTAAATAAAAGTTGCAATAATGACGATGAGATAACCGACAAGCAGGTTAATACCGATAGCAGTTTCATTCTTTTCTCGCGCAGCTAGACTTGGAGATCGAATAAAACTAAAAATGAATTTCAAGGAGTAAAAAAACATTGCAGTTGCCGCAGTGGCATAAGGCCAGACGATTGAAATATCTAGACTAAGTAATAATAATATTTGAAATAAAAGCATGCTAGAAAGAAGCAAAATCACGACATATGCAGATCCTTTTGTACCAAATATTTTTGAATACGAATCAACCGTGTCCCTTTCTTCTTCTGGACCTCTGGTTTTACGTGTTATCTCAAAACAGAAGCCGCTCACAAACGACAACAGCATAGTCAGTATTAACGGGGTATTCAGTTCAATACCTGGTACCGCTAAATTAGCTAACCAATAAACGGTAATCGGCATAAGTAGCATATGAGAAAAAGCGTAAAGCGTAAGACGCTTTTCTAACCATTCACCACAGAAAAACTCAACACCCATTAAACATAAATAGACAAACATCATTGCCCAAGCCAAGGTAACGGGACCAACACTAAATGCATCTAGATATAATGAAAGTAATACCTGAGCAACAATAGAAATAGCGCCTAATACTTTTAAGTGATTTAACGTAATAAGCCCACTTTGAAGCACTCGTTTAGGGTGATTAAGTACATCTAATTCGTAATCTTTATGTTCATCGAAGATACGTACAAGTAAAAATAATAACCAGGTAACTAAGCAGCTTACAATATCAAACAGAACAAGACTCGATTCACCATTATGCGTTGATCTCGCCACGACGGCTGAAAGCAAATACAAGATAAAAAATAAAACCGCATTCGGCAGCGGAAATCGCTCATCGATCCATCCAAGCATTCTTTTTTGAATGGAGTCGTTAAGAGTTAAGGTTTGTGTCATGATTAAAATTCCTTTTGGTACTATTCGAGCCCATTGATTAATGGGCTCATCCATTGGGTTATTTGTCGAACTTGAGTAAAAGTAGTGGTAATAAAATGAAGTCAATGACTGCTGCAAACATCACTGTTAAAGCAAGCAAAGCACCCATTCCGTAGGTGGGAGAAAAGTGTGATAATGTCAATAATCCGAAGCCTAGGGTAAGCACTATTGATGTAATAATGATGGCGATTCCAACGGTGTTAAACGCATACGTAACCGCTTCTGTCGTTGTTGCCTTATTTTGTTTTGCATAGCGATACTTAAATAAGAAATGAACCGTATCGTCAACGACAAGACCTAACCCCATGCTAGCGACGATGCTCAATCCTAAGTCAATATGGCCATCCATAAGACCCCATATGCCATAAGCCATAATAATCGGTATAATATTAGGGATGATGCTGATAATACCTAACTTCCAAGAGCGTAATAAGAAGGTCAGTAATACTGAAATTAAGATCAACGCAAGCGCTGTACCTTTTAACAAGCTTTCGCTGTTGCGGTCTGAAATTTTTGCAAAAATCATATCAACACCAGAACCTTCTGTTAACAACAGCGCAGGTGTATTCTCTGCGGCCCATGTCGTTAACTTCAAATCAAATGCTGATAATTCTTTAGAGGATAGTTTGTGTAAATTGATTGTTAGTCGCGTGGCTGATTTATCAAAATTAACTTGTTCATCAACACCCATGCCATAAGGAAGCGACATTTCATATAGCAGCACAGATTGCGCTATCGCACTTTTACTGTTCGGTATATGATAAAAATCGGGGTTATCTTGATTCAATTTTTGGCTTAACTCTTTCACTTGTAGACTAAACCCATCAACATATCCTACATTCTTCAGTGTTCGAATCCATTGAGTTAATTTATCTAGATCGTTTTGATATTCAGGCGTTAATATCCCCTGCTCACCACCTGATGCGACAGAGTACTGAATGAAATTGACGCCATTCAATTTGTCATTTTGAGTTTCAATTGCTTGGCGAACATCAAATGTTTCATCATAATATTGGTGCCATTGATCGTTTAGTTCTAACTTACTAGCACCAAATCCACCCGCGATAAGAAGCGCTAGCATCAACAACCATAACGACTTCGTATGTGTTGTTAGTAACCGACTGAATTTCATAATAATGGCATGTAACCACCCATTATCAATATTCGGTAGTTTCTTAGGCTCAGGTAGCAGTAATAACATGGCAGGAAACCAAGTAAGACTCAATATACAGGCAATTATCGCACCTAACGCAACAAGATTACCGAGGTCTCTATAAGGTGGTGACTCACTAAAGTTTAAACAAAGAAGCCCTATTGCTGTCGTGACAGAAGTAATCACAATAGGCTTAATATTGGCGATTAATGCTTCTCTAATTGCAGCGGCTTGCTTAAGACCTTGGCGTAAATGATATTGATAAGAGACAAGTAAATGCATACAGTCAGCGACAACAATCACCATAATCATTGAAGGTACTGCGCCCACAACAGGGGTCAATTGGTGTGCTTGCCAGCCAAACATACCAAACACCGACAATACAGTCATCAAGGTAACACCAAGCGATAAGGTTGCGCCTGAGGCAGAGCGAGATAAAAAATATATCGCAGCAAAAATTAATAAATAACTGCTCGGGATAAGTAGTTCCATATCACGTTCAACAGCTTCCATTAACGCAATATTAATAACAGAGGTACCGAAAATCTGAACTTTAACATTCGTGTTATTTATCTCTTCGAGTTTGCCTCTGGCGTAGCGAATTAGCTCTGGAGTCGCAGCTTCATTACCTTCAGGTAAGGTTAACGTAACTTGAACGATTGCCAGGGTGCCATCCACACTGACTAAATTATTAAGTAAACGAGGTTGAGACTCGGCATATTTCTTTAATGACAGTAAAAATGAAGGCGTTAAATCACTGCTTTCTTCTACTAAATCATTTGTTTGTAAATCGTCCTCATCTACGCTCATCTTTTGAAAATTAATCAATGAATCAACGCGTCGAGAATAAGGAATGCCCCATGCTTCATCGGTTAATAATGTAAGGTAATTAATAATGTCAGGCTGGTAGATGCTTGGATTACTATTCGAACTTTCCACAAGAAATGTCAGTGTATCTTGTTTGTTAAAATCACTTTCAAGTTGTTCAAATGTTTTTAACTGAGGGTTATCTGAACTGAAATAAGATCTGAAATCAGAAGTAAAACTTAAGTTCGCAGCGCCAATAATTGAAGCAAAGATCAGGCATGTGAACAAGAAAATCGTTAGCTTTGGTCTTTTCACCACAAAGTTAATCAACGAAGAGGTTTGATTGAATTCCATTTACAATATCCATCCTAATATAAAATGCATAATCCATATAAAAGTGAGCAAACGAGCCTTTTAAGAATAGGGTTTAACATTTAACTACCTGTTCACTTTTATGCACTTAGCCACAATAGCCATTAAGACAGTAGCATTTGAAATAACCACAATCAAACACTAAGTCATTGATTACAATAACATAGAAAGGTAAGGCAAATAACAGGGTGTCACATCAATGTATTTTACGCATGCTTTTTAATGAATATTAATCTTTAATGTTTGAATAAATATCCATTTCAGCCGAATGAGCTGAAACAACTTATTTATTATCATTAGAATTATTTTACATAAAATATATCGTAAATATGCCCATGTTATAACGTCATATATGCATTTGTAATATATATAACTAAATAGTATTACTCGATAATAAGTAATATTTCCAAACATATAAAAAAACAACAATAGCTCGAACGAGCATAAAGGTTCGATATTGAACACTTATAGATAAGGAGGCCGCGTAAATATTTAATACTATATAAAAACTCTAGGCAGAGTTGATTAGACTGGGATCTTTTAGCTTTAATGGAAAAGACTCACTCAAAGCGTATTACACGCTTTAAGTGAATCCTTGGTAGGTTAATATTATTAAAAATAATACTCTGCAGTAACTTGGATATAATCGTCTTTACGGAACATATAGACAGGATCTAATGGATCTTCGCTCCAAATAAAAGTCGCATTTGCAGATATTTTAGTGGCATCGCCAATTCGAGTGCTCATATCAATAAATATTGTACGGGCATTTTTATAATCAAGATTTTGATTTGTCCCTACAAGTAATTCGCTCGACTCGGCATCATTAAGCGTGAACCTTGATGCTATAGATACGTTATTGCGGTTCATACTGAAATTATTGCTTTCTATTTGATGGTTTATTTCTGCCAGATTGCTCATATCTGCATTTAAACTTTTTATCTTGTCACGAGAATCCCATGCATATTCAACAATCATTCCCACATCTACCATAGAGTCGCGAACACCGTAAAAATTGTATTCAAAGCCTGTAACAAATGCAGTGTAATTTTTAATTTTATTACCTGTGCGGTTAATGCTTTCTAACTTGAGTATCCAATCCTCATAAAGGTATTGAGTATCGATACCAAACTGATTTATCAATGGGTAAAATGGTTTTAATGTTACCTGTCCTGTCGATAATGTATCTACATCAGCAGATACATTAAAACTGGGATCTCTTGAGGTTCCATTAAACCAACTTAGTCCTATATCCCAATTATCGATACTGTGTGTCCAGCGACTCGCTAAGTCTATATGTGACTCATCATTTTTCGCTTCATAAGTCGGATCACTGTTATCTATTTTTATATCAATATATTCCGGTCCCATACCATTGGAAAGCCCTGGATTCAGAACACTTAATACGATAGGTGTTGGACGAAATCGTGCCTCATCACCAGGAAATATGACAGGTCGAAAAAAAGGCAATATCAATAATTCTACATTGCCCCAATCATTAAAAGTTGAAAACTGTAGCATTGGCTGGCCTAGCTTTTCATTTTCATCAAATCGATCTATTGCGTCATTTTGATTTACCACATCAACTAAGTTAAGCGTTTCAGTTACCCCCCAAAACACTTTTCCGATACCAATTTTCACTTCAAAACTATCATAATATGTGGAGTAGATAGCCTCTCTAATATCAACATGTGAGCGATTAGCGTCAACACTGTCGAGACGAACATAAGGCTTAAAAAGGAAGCTTTGATCATCACCTTCCCAATAAATTTCAGGGCTAAAATTTAGCGATACCTGCTCATCAGTTTGTTCCGACTCAACTGGCGTTTGTATAAAAAATCGCGTTTCTAAACCGACTGAGCCACTTAATTCAGTTGCTGATAATGAACCGGTGAAAATAATTAAACTTGATGCTATTACCATTAGGCGATGATTGTATTTCAACGTAACCTCTGAATATCCAATGCTATAAGATCTATCTTGAGCGCTTCAATGAATTTTTATTAAAGTCGCTTTCTGTTAATCCTTGATTGAATTTCACATCATGATAATTCATCGTCGTGCTTTTACCCGTTTGGTGATTAATCATAGTCATCGACTCTGCACGCCAAAATTTATTAAGGTATAGCTTATAGTTATTTGCAGTAAGAGTTTTCAACCGAGACGCTTTACGATCATAAAAATCAACTTTGTGTACAAGATATTGGTCTTGATCAACCCAACTAATCAACTTGGTATAGCCTGAGTTTTTATCGGTAGGAAAGCTTTCAATTACATACATTTGGCTACCGTTAAGCACGTCATCTTTTAGGTAGTTAAATTTAAATTTTTCTAATTCAAACGAAGACAGATCCTCATACGAAAATTCACTTCCCATAAATGGGCCCGCTTTATTACGAGATGAAATTCGCTTCACTCGCTTTAACGACGGTAAGTAAAGCCATTGATCATCCGCTTTATTGATATGCGAGAATGAAAGAAAAGCAGTACCCTTTAAATCTGCAGGTTTATCAAAAATAGTTAACCCTTTATCACCATCATCTGCGACCTCTAAACTTTTTATTCGTATTTCTCGAATACTTTCTTTTCCTTTGCCATTGCGCAAAATCATAGTCGTTTGTTGAATACTATCGTTCCACCCAGTGTCTCTTACTTTCCGCTCTTTGGCGATTTCAAAACCTTTCTCTTCTGATGTCTGAGCTTGAACAGTAATTAAACCGCTTGTAATAAACACCGAGATAGCGAATACACCTACGCTATAATTTTTATTCAACACAATAATTTCCTTTTATTTTTCATTCCACATGAATCCGGGCGTATTTAGAGCCATAAAACCTAGTGAAATGACACGTTCTAAATTATAAACATCGTTATTGATGCTAATTAAAACCTATTATTCAGACTATCACAGGACTAGATTAAACGTCACAAATATAACGTAACAACCTGTTTAATATGAAAAATACACTCACAACACATCTATCAGGCAATGAATTCTAAAACGGATAAGACATCGAAAATATTGAGCAGAGCAGAGATTATGATTGTATTGAAATCAAACCGGGATATTTAATACGGAAAGAATTAATGACAAAATCCTATAATTCGAACCTAAAAAGTTAAGTGTAATATTTCATCTTAGCCAATTAAATCTAATACGAAATATTATCTTAACGATCGTTAATATATAGTCCGCAACATTCATCAAATTACCTTCGGGTAATATTCCGATCAATTAAGTTACTGAGTGCTTTAATGAGAAATTTGATTACTGTTATGATTCTTTCGCTGCTATTCATAGGTAAAACATACGCGGCAGCAGATTTAATCGCAGGTAAGTTTTATGCTGAATACATGCAGCCCGATCCGTTTGATAAAACAAAAGAATATACACACCTTCGTTATAATGGCTACAATCATCACATCAGCTGTAAGAGCTTCGCGATCAGCGCTCCATATAACGAATATGCCGGGTATGACAGCTTTACTTTTCCAGCTCAAGTCAAAGTAAAGCGTGAAAATGGGGAGGTAATTAGTTTTGCTAACGCGCAATACTCTACAGGTACAAGTATCGAAATTGTTAGCCGAAGCCGCAACTATCTCATTTCTACTAATAGCAAAGAATATAAAGCATTAATTAGCGCAATGAAGTCTGATAATAAAATAACGTTCGCAATGAAATGGCATAAAGGATGGGAAACATCTAAAGTAGATCTGAAAGGTTTTACTAAAGCATATGGCGTACTTAATTGTAAATAAGCTTATTTTCAATTAACACTGAAATTATTGACGAGCTATTGCGCTTTTAGCAAAACTTGTTACTATTGCCACATATATAGTCGGGGGGCCTAATAGGCTGAGATCGCACATTAATTGCGAGACCCGTTGAACCTGATTCAGTTAACACTGACGTAGGGAACTATCGATCTTGCTTCTCATGATTTGACCTTCTACGTCTCTCAATCTTTGGCTTGATAAAGTTCCTGTGCGTCAGCTCTAGGGATATTTATGCTAAAGGCTACAACCAACACATCAACATCGGTTTCATTAAAACAAAACCCACTTAAAAATAGTCCAGCAACACCGATTGTATTAACGATTGCAGGTTCCGATAGTGGCGGCGGTGCAGGTATTCAAGCCGATATCAAAGCTATATCAGCAACGGGCAGTTATGCTTGCTCTGCGATCACAGCGATTACCGCACAAAATACCCTTGGCGTTTCCGCCATCTTCCCTATTCCGCTTGAACATGTCGAAAAACAACTTGATGCCGTCTTTAGCGATTTAAATATTGTAGCCGTGAAAATAGGCATGCTAGCTGACAGCGAAATCATCAAGGTTGTCGCCGCTAAGATTAAGCAATACAAGCCAGATTTTTTAGTCGTTGATCCAGTCATGATTGCCACCAGCGGCGATTTATTACTACAAGAATCTGCGATCAGCACGCTTAAATCAGTACTGCTGCCATTAGCCGATTTGATCACCCCTAACCTACCCGAAGGTGCTGCTTTAATTGGTTCAGATGTGCCGACCAATGAAGATGAAATGGGCAAGATGATTACCGAATTACGTCAGCTTAATGTCAATGCAGTACTATTAAAAGGCGGTCACTTAGAACAAGATGAAAACAGTAACGATTTACTCATCTTCCAAGATCATGTTGAACAGTTAACCGCGAAACGCATTAATACCCACAATACGCACGGCACTGGCTGTACGCTATCCTCTGCAATCGCATCCTACTTGGCCCAAGGCCATGATCTACTGCAAGCGGTGAAGTTAGGTAAAAAATACATTTCCAATGCCATTGCCCACGCAGACGAATTAGATATAGGTAGCGGCCACGGTCCAGTCAATCACTTCTTTGCTGGCCACGCTAATGTCTAGTACCTCGCAACTTAAAGAGAGTCTTGCGGTAAAAATTGCGATTAAGAACGGTTATTTACATTATAACGACAGTATTGCCCCCGTATTAAGCCAACTAGACATGACGATTCCTGCTCGGCAGTGGACGTGTATTTTAGGGCGTAGCGGCTGTGGAAAAACCTCGCTACTGCGTTACCTTGCAGGGTTGTTAGATCAGCAAATTACGTGGTCTGGTGAACTCTCAATTAACGCCAATCACTTAGCTCAACCTGACTTAACCAATCAAATGGCTTACATGGCACAACAAGACTTATTGCTGCCTTGGTTATCCGTGCTCGACAATGTCATGTTAAGCAGTAAATTCGGAACAGAAAAATCTGCGGCAAAAACGGACAAAGCACTCGACCTATTAGCTAAGGTAGGCCTTGCTGATAATGCCAATCGTTTTCCGCAGCAACTGTCTGGTGGCATGCGTCAACGCGTGGCACTGGCAAGAACATTAATGCAAGACAAACCCGTCGTATTAATGGATGAACCCTTTTCAGCGTTAGATGCCGTGACTCGTTATCGATTACAAGAGCTTGCTTGTGAATTGTTAAAAGATAAAACAGTGGTATTAATCACTCACGAGCCACAAGAAGCGATCCGCCTCGCTGATCATATCTATATTATGCAAGGTAAACCCGCAGGAGCTGAATACTTGCAAGTACCGACATCGGCAAAACCACGTCCATTCGATGCTGAATGCGCACAACTACAGCAACAAATAATGACTTGTTTAGCACAGGAATATGGTGCTGAACATGAGTAATATCGTTAGTGCAAACCTGACTCAGCAGAAGAGTAAAAACAAGCAACAACCAATCCATATTAGCCCGGTACTGCGCATTACGATTAGTGCACTTGTTATTATCGGGTTATGGCAAAGCATTGTCGTTATTTTTGAAATGCCCTCTTTCATTCTGCCCACACCGCTAGCTGTTTTTGAACGTTTAATCGAGCGCCATGAAGTCTTGTTTAAGCACACATTAGTAACCGCGCAAGAAATTGTATTTGGTTTGTTACTCGGCATATTCATGGGGCTGTTTTTTGCGCTGCAAATGCTGTTATTTAAACCCGTTAAGCATTGGTTATTACCGATCTTGATTGCCAGCCAAGCCATCCCCGTATTCGCCATTGCACCGGTACTGATGCTTTGGTTAGGTTACGGTATGGCCTCCAAAATAGTCATGGCGGCATTAATCATCTTCTTCCCCGTGACCACTTGTTGTTATGACGGTTTACGTAATACGCCAACGGGCTATTTAGATCTGGCTAAAACCATGGGCGCAACCAAATGGCAAATGCTACGTCATATTCAACTACCCGCGTCGTTACCTACGTTAGCATCGGGTATCCGTGTGGCGGTGGTGATTGCGCCGATTGGGGCTGTAGCAGGTGAATGGGTTGGTTCGAGTGCTGGCTTGGGTTACCTCATGCTCCAAGCCAATGCCCGCATGATGATTGATGAAATGTTTGCGGCATTACTGATTCTATCCGCCCTGTCTGTCTTACTTTATTTTGTCACAGACAAAGCATTGAAGAAGTTCCTTCCCTGGGACGTTTAACTAACCACTGCTAATAAAAAACTTAATAGTCATACAGCAACTCACAATAAAAACTAAAAATATAAAAAGGACATTTAATGAAAAACAACATCTTACTCAAGGCTGCGGTATTTACTGCTGCCATGTTATCGGTAAGCGCACATGCAGAAACAAAGACTCTAACCCTAATGTTAGATTGGTTTGTTAATCCAAATCACGGCCCTATTGTTATTGCTAAAGAACGTGGTTACTTTGCAGATCAAGGGCTGAATGTGGTGATCCAAGAACCAGCTGACCCAAGCATGCCACCAAAACTTGTCGCGGCGAATAAAATTGACCTGGCTATCACCTACCAACCAAATTTAACCATTGATGTAGCAGCTGGATTACCGCTAATTCGCTCAGCAACCTTGATTGCAACACCACTCAATACCTTGATGGTACTCGACAATAATAAAATCAACGACATGTCGGATTTAAAAGGCAAAAAGATTGGTATCGCGATTGCTGGTAACGAAGAAGCAACTGTCGGCACTATGCTCAAAACAGGTGGCGTTAGCTATGATGACGTACAGATCATTAACGTTGGCTGGGCATTATCATCGTCATTGGCATCAGGCAAAGTAGATGCAATTTGGGGTGGCCTTCGTAACTTTGAAACCAATCAGCTTGAACTTGAAGGTTTCAAAGCAAAAGCATTCTTCCCTGAAGAGCACGGTGTACCCGCTTATGACGAACTGGTATTTGTCGCTAATGCGAATACCTACGATAAAGCCGCTATCCAAGCCTTCAATAAAGCACTAGAGCAAGCAACGACCTACATTGTGAATCACCCACAAGCATCGTGGAAAGAGTTTGTCGCTTATGCACCTGACACGCTAAATAACGAACTAAATAAACGCGCTTGGAACGATACCCTCACCCGTTTTGCACTGCGCCCTTCTGCCGTTGATTTAAAACGTTATGACGATTATGCCGAATTCATGTATTCGCAAAAGATCATCAAAACATTGCCTAAAGCGCAAGACTACGTACCGACTTTGTAGAAGATACCGAGAAACCAGGATACATAAACAATGAATCATCAAGACCTAATCAATGCCTGTCGTGAAGACTGGAATGCCTATACCCAACATGCGTTTGTTCAGCAATTAGCGCAAGGGACATTAGCACAACCAAGTTACTTGCATTACCTTAAGCAAGATTTCTTGTTCCTTAAACAATACGCCCGTGCTTACGCGTTGGCGATTTACAAGGCGCGTACTTTAGCAGATATGCGTAAAGCACTACCGAGTGTGCATGCGCTATTGGACTCAGAAATTGGCCACCATGTTACTTATTGTGGCAATTGGGGTTTAACCGAATCTGATTTAGAAGCAGAACCAGAAGACTTTGGCACCGTAGCTTATACACGCTACGTACTTGATGCAGGTATGGCTGGTGATATTGTCGATCTCTATGCTGCATTAGCACCCTGCTCGATTGGTTACGCCGAAATTGGCCGTAATCTCGCTGCGGATGCCAATACCAAGTTAGCTGATAATCCATTCGCAAGTTGGATTGAACTCTATAGTGGAGATGAGTTCCAGCAAGGCGTGGCACAAGGTACGTCGCATATTGATGAGCTACTCGCTGAGATTGACGTCAACAGTCAACGTGGTCGTAATCTCATTCATGTGTTTAGAACGGCGACGCGTATGGAAATTGCATTTTGGCAGCAAGGACTTGATGTATCTTAGCTAAAAGTAAGGCATAACATCAGAACCTAAAAAAATAACGCGTTAATATGATTAAATATTAACGCGCTATTTTTAAAACACCTGCTGATTACAACTATTATCTACTCTCTACAACCAAAGCCTTTTAATCGGGGTATCAGGTGAATAGTGATAATGGATCTGCGCTTGTAATAACTCGGCTGTCGCAATTGCATCCGTTAATGCATCATGTGGCGGGTATGCCGGTAAATTATAACGTGCACGGCTATTAGCGAGGCGAATAGACTCTTGGCGTTTCTTTGGTTTAAACAGGCTAAAAAATCCCTGATTTTGCGATTTCTGTACATCAGCTTCTATCTGCATAGTATCGACAACAGGAAAAACAATGCCTTCATTAATCAAATTGCGTAAATGATTATCAAAAAAGTCACGTTCAATACGGCGATAATGAACCACCACCACCTT
>Ga0105356_10001341_pt1 | contig 24321 bp, 14 predicted proteins | sample GOMGulsemesocosm_3_FD_83502 | JGI IMG/M metagenome (GOLD analysis project Ga0105356, IMG submission 83502) | Methane-oxidizing microbial communities from mesocosms in the Gulf of Mexico - GOM9D Gulf of Mexico | ecosystem: Environmental > Aquatic > Marine > Cold seeps | place: Gulf of Mexico... | reverse complement strand
GAACTCAAGCATGTTTGGGCAGTGAATAAGAATATCTTCAAAGAAGACGTGCCTGAATTACACCGTTATAAGTTTAAGCAAGTTGCCGTGTTAAATGTATTGTACTTCGCGACTTTTGGTTCTGAATTGGCGGTGATTTCTATGCTGCCGTTATTCTTTGCTGAAACATTTGAGCTAAGCCCTATCTATGCCGGTATGGTTGCATCGGCTTATGCCTTTATGAACCTTATGTCACGCCCTGGTGGTGGTTGGATCTCAGATAGATTTGGCCGTAAGCCAACGTTATTGATTCTAACTGCGGGTTTAGCAATTGGTTATTTCGCTATGTCTATGGTCGATAGTTCTTGGCCTTTATGGGTTGCGGTAATCACTGTAATGGCATGTTCTTTCTTCGTGCAGGCGGGTGAGGGTGCAGTATTTGCGGTAGTACCTTTAATTAAGCGTCGTTTAACGGGTCAGATTGCGGGTATGACGGGTGCTTACGGTAATGTGGGTGCCGTAACGTACTTAACCGTATTGTCATTTGTTGATTACTCTGTGTTCTTTTCAGTTATTGCGTTAACGGCTGTTGTTGGTTTCCTTGTTTTGCTTTTGATGGAAGAACCTAGTGGTCAGATCGCTGAGGTAATGGAAGACGGTTCAGTGCAGATGATTGATGTGCACTAAAACTTTTAAAAGCTATTCTTTATAGAAAAATTAAAACGCTAGCAGGAAACTGCTGGCGTTTTTTGTGTTTGTGTATATTCCATATAAGTTATATTGTAGGCTCAAATAACATATAAGGACTCACTATGAAAAAAATACTAACTTCCATGCTGTTGCTCTGCAGTTTTAATGCTTGGGCAGAGCCTGTTTATTGGATTGATGTGCGAACAGGATTTGAATATGGTCTGGGCCATATAGAAGGGGCAATTAATATTCCCTATGATGAAATATCCAGTCGAATTAAATCCATTACAGAAGACAAAGACGCCAAAATTCATTTGTATTGCCGTAGTGGCAATCGCTCTGGGAAAGCATTAAAAACACTTCAAAGCCTTGGTTATACCAAAGCAATTAATGAAGGTGGTTATAACGAAATAAGTAAAAGGCCAAAATAATGGCTCGAAATAGGTAGCACTTAGTCTAAGTAGCTACCTCTAAGTATTTGTGATCTAGCAGAGGTTTTGTGTAATTCGCTTGCTCTGCATTGGATCTTTACTAGCAATATGACTGGTAATACCTAGTTGATTCCACGCTTGCCCAAGCTGAATATGTGGCTGATCAGGAATTACATCGATTTCGATATCCACCTGAATCGGTTTACGAATATAAGATTTAATCAGGTTACCGAGTTGATTGAATTTTATATTGTCGTTTATTAGCGCTAAGTATTGTTTCTCAGGCATATCTCCCGTTTTGATCTTGATTGCGTGATTCTGATCCCAAATTTGGCAGCCTAAGTGTGCTTCGCCTAACTGATGGTTCTTTTCACCCAACTGACATAAAAGGTTTTGAGGTATTTTGACTGTCTGTTGGCAAAACTCTTCAATCTTTACTTTATCAAGGTCCAGTAAATCTCTGATAATGACCAATAAACCGTCGCTCGATCTTTCTTTATTCGAAAATAGATTAAAGTAACGTAGCTTTAATTTCTTAAGATTTTCGTCACCGTTTTCATCAGTATCTCCCAGTAAACTGTATAGCAGTTGCCAATAGCTGGATTCTTCTTTTTCTAACGTATTAAAGTTAAGCTTATATAGACGCCAGGCACTATAGAGCTTTGGGAAAAGTTGTTTGTGTATAAGGTCTAGAAATTCGCGCGGTGCATTAAGATCATCCCACTCACTGTCTAGCAGTTCTTCTGTATAGAAATCGGGTAGGGGGGAGGCGACACCATAAAGCCCCGCCAGTTGAGAAACAACCTCATAGCCCCTTTGCTTGTCTAATAACTTAACTTCGCTAATATCAGACTCAGCGTACCCCAGTCCAAGCTCAGGGCGAACATCGATTTTTCTAGCGGGTCTTCTAGCCGTAACAGGATAGGTTTCATTAATGCTCTGAAGAAGGCGGTAGGCTTGAAAAAAATCATAGCTAGCACCGTTTTCAATAATGTCACTTTCAATAATTTTTAACGATTCTGTAAGCTGGGCTGCCATGTCAGCTGCTCTCCATTGGTTAAATTATTAATTGAAAGTTCTATAAAACTATTAATGTCTGCAAATTGCTTAAGAACGCTATAGATCAACTCACCAAACAAGAATAAGTCACCTGTGCTGGTGAAACCTGTACTATCGACATCAATTTCAATGCGTTGGCCACGAATTAGATAACCTCGAAATAAACGCTGTGAAGGCGTATTTCTCATTTCTTTGAGAGAGTTAATTCGTTTTTTATTTTCCGCATGATCTTTAGCATCACTTTTTTCAGTCGGGTTATATAAGTTTAATAAGGTTTTAAGATTGTCTAAATCGGCAATGGGTAGGTAGTTTACTGTTAAGTGTGCGAGTAACTTCCATAAAATACTACCATCCGTGATGGGGGCGATATATTCACTAATGGCCGAAACATTGCTAAAGCTTACAAGGTCTGGAACATCGGGGGTATTAACATTCACATCGCCCAATTTAAGCTGCTGAGTTAATAATCCATTTGAACAACGTAATTTGGCTGTTAAAACTTCGCGCATTGGAAGTTCATATCCTGGTGGAAAACTAATTCGTAACAGACTATCAACTTCTTGGGGCCCAGTGTATTTTTGAATCAGTTCATATACTGGGTGGCTGCCTTGTTCTTTTGCCGCTAATGAAAAGTCGATATAACTATTCTTTTCACTTGATCGACGATTTTGACCACTTACCCTTAATAAAGAATGGATGGTAAGGTGGTTGTTTGTATTTCGAATCGGATTAAGGCGCAAATCGTTTTGCTTATGTGTCAGCGGAATTGGCTCTGCATCAGTTTCGAATAAATTTATTGCAGGAGTACAAAATAATTTAAAACTATTTTTATTTACCTGTAAACCATGAGTGTTTTGTTTAAATTTAAAACGAATTTTAAAAGCTTTTGGTAGAGGCTGGTTTTTATTAAATCCTTTAAGGTTTACAAATAAAAACTTATATTTATTAATAAAATATTCTTGTAACCGACGATAGCTATGCAAGCTCGTCTTATGGTTTTCTAATAAGTTAAAATCTTGATCCCAGCCTATAGGTTCAATTTTGGCGTCCTTTAATTCAGTTACCTGCTGGCCTTGGACAATAGAAATTGAAACCAGCTTTTTAGTCAGTAAATAATATATTTGGCTCGCATCAATATAGTCACCAGCAATATGCAGGGGCAGCTCAGATAGCAGAACATCAGAGTTAGCTAAGCTTGTATTGTTTATAATTATGTCGAGTTCAGAACTTCCACTGCCTTGATTTAGCTCGCACGAATTAATAGTTAATGGGTAAATGTCAACATCTGTACAACTGTGAAAACGACAATTAGTGCCACTAACTTTTTGCGAATCTAATTTCGCTCCCTGCTTAATACTAATTACATTGTTTAATATATTTCGAGGTTTAAACTCGATAATAGTGGTTGCAGGAATTTCTTTTAAATAATCTGGGGCTACGAGTCGCAAAATAGATTGAGCAAATTCAGGAAAGTCTGTATCTAGACGCTCCTGGATGCCTGCGCTTAAAAAGGCGGTGCCTTGCAGGATGCGCTCTACATCAGGATCGCTACTTGCTCCAGCCAAGTGGGGTGCAAGGGCGGGATACTTGCGTGCAAATTCCCTAGCATTGTCTTTTAAATTCTGTAACTCGGCTTGATAGCTTTCAGTTTTCATAACGTCTTATCATTTGTTAAAGTGCAGAAGAAATCAGCACTTTTCCGTTAATATCGATTTTTATATTTGCTGCAAGTTCTTGAGGGAAAACTTCACTAGCCGTATTTGCAACGAGTCGCCAACGCAATTCACCAAAACCACTTGATTCCTCATCATACGAAAGCACAGGCTTGATAAGGCGAGGCTCAAATTGAGCTATTTGAAATAGCATTTGTTCTTGTAGTCCCTCTAAGTCAGGGCTACCGTGGCCATTAAATAGACTGCGTAAGTCATCTAATCCCATACTTTCATCAATGAGCACATTGCCGCGCCGACTATTAAGCAATTTTGTTAGGTCAGAGATTATAGAGTCAACCAATTCAAAAGAATCGGGATTGGTCTTCTTTCCTTGTTGCCACAGAGCTAATCGTTTCAATAATCGCTCATTGGCCATTATTGACTAGCCCCAAAATCGTCTTCAAACTCAATACCATCCGCTTCATGACTCCAGGTAATACTGTCGTAAACAATCGATACTTTTTCCATATGCCCTAGCTTGCTATTAGCGAGGTCAGTTTCATTTTCTACAATAAACTCGATTGATGTGATTTGAGCATTTTTTAAACTTTGACGATAATATAGCTCTTCCATGCCTGCACTATCAATTCGGTACCAATCAATGATAACACTGGTTAGGAGCTCACCTTCGCTAAGTGCTTGATAGAGCATTGGGCTGGTGCGATCTAGTTCTTTTAGGATTGTCATCGGTAGATGAACTCGGCGACCGTTTGGCAAACCGCGCTGATCTGTTGGCAATTTAACGGTGTGTTGAATTGCCTGTACAACAACTGCACCTTCGCGGCCATCTAAGTCACATTCACCTTCAATGCTACCTTGGTTTTCTGCGACGATTGTCAAATATCCTGGTAATGCCATAATAATCTTCCTTTAAACTTTCTCTAGTTTACTGCGTTCAGTCAGTGTGAATGGAAGGCCCATGTATTTGAAGTGAGGCGTTAATGTCATGGCGACTACATACCAGCCTGATTTACCTTCTACTTCTCGTACTGTCACTCTTGCATTTCTTAATGGTCTTCTTGCTCGGACACTTGGAGCGGGGTTGTCCATATCTGATACATACTGCTTCAACCAATTACTGAGCTCTTGGTCTAGTTGAGAGCGTGTTTGCCATGAGCCAATATTCTCTCTTTGCATGATTTTTATGTACTGAGAGAACCGACAGCTGATTAGCATGTAGGGTAGTTGTATTTCTAATCTTTGATTCAGTGCTTGTTGACGCCCATCAGATGTGGAGGGAAAATCATCAGGCTTACGACAGGATGGTGCAGAGAAAAACCCGGCTTTCTGGCTGGCTTTATGTAAAGTCAGTGGTGTAAAGCCATTTTGGACTAGTTCAGGTTCAGAGCGATCGGATATCATGACCTCGGTAGGGATGTGACTGCGAACAGCTCCATGGCCTGCCTGAACTTTCAGGTCATCAATAATTCCATATTCATCCCCCGTTACATTCACAAACCAGCGGTAATTAGCGAAACTATTGCAGAAGCGGGTGACAAGTGCATAGGCTGCATTCCCCCAGAGACCACCTTTAGCACCGCGATTAGATTCTTCGTAACCGAATTCAGAGGTATGATGGCTATGACTTGGTCTTAATAAAAATCGAGGGAGCGTTAGGCTAACATATTGGCTATCTGGGTTTGATCTAAAGCTATTCCATTTTGCATACATTGGTTGCTCAAAATGAGCATCTATGTCACGTATCCTTGAAAAATCTTTGTAATCATCTATGCCAAAAAAGCTGGCATCAGCGGCACTAATAACAGGGCAGTGCGCTATAGCTGATAACTTGGCAAGTTGTTGTAATAGGGCCATATCTTGCGCTGAGGATTTGAATTCAAAGTCACCAAGTATTAAGCCATAAGGTCGACCACCAAATTGACCGAATTCTGCGCTGTAAACCGTTTGGAATAGCGAGGATTGAGTAATGTCTGGCGAGTCTTCGAAGTCTTCAAGCAAAGCATCCTTGGAGGTATTAATAACTAAAATTTCAGTATTTTCTTTAGTATTAACATGCCGCTGCAAAAAATCTAAAGAACGCCAACTCGTTTCCAGTGTAACGAACTTTTCGTTCTGTATAATCGTATCTAACTGGGCACTTATCCGACTAGCCACTTCGGCTTGGATGATTAACTTATCACTGGAATCAAGTTCCTTATCATTATTGAAACCGAAATCTAATAATATATTGGATAAGATAGCAGGTTTGACGTTTTCATCACTGAGCAACGAATGCATTTTTAGGGCTTGTCGTAACTCAGGGATGCCACTGATTAGATTTCCAGGTAAAAAATCTTCCAGCGTACCCAATGAGTAGTTAATCATTAAAGCTTCAGTAGAATGAGGCTTTAAATGATTAGTAACGTTTAGCTTTAAATTAATGTTCTGGCGCGCAAGAATGTCAGAAATATCAGAATCTATTTTGAGCACGTTGTGCTCGGTGATATCTTCTGATTGATCATCCGCAGTAATATTAGTTAACACTAATATTCTAAAGGGAAGCTCAACTGAATTATTCTTATTATCAAGAAATGTAAGGTTGATTCTTTCAGCAACAGCTTGTTTATTCATAAGTAGTCCTTACCAGCAGTATGCCGCTAGTTTTGGAAGTTCTAGAGGAACTGTATCAAGCATTTGAATAACAGGGCGCTGGCCATTGATTTCATAGCTCACGTCGATATAACGAACTCCGTTATTAACCAACTGAGCCTTTTGATTTGGGAAATCATCAACAGTGAATATGCGCCTGCCATCTTGAAAGTCTAACAAAAACTTGCCAAACCCTTTAACCCCTAAATATTCTTTTAATAATGTGAGTTGGCCGATTTCAATTCTAAGCGTCGTATCACCACAAGTTTCTAAGGACCAATTAAAATCATGTTGGGTAGGGTAATTGTAATTAGCCATGGTTTGGGTGCCATCGCTGCAATGCAGATCTAAGAAAGTGGCATAGGGCGATGCTTTAGCATCAGTATTGGTCCCAGAAGGTAAGGCATTCATAGAGACAGTGAACTGATTACCGACAACAAAAGCCCCAGCAGCGGATTGATTTAATACATCTAAAAAAGTTTCGGTTAAACCTAAGCTACGTTGAGCAACATCAGCTCTTACATAACCTTTTTTAAACTGCTTTTTAACAAAAGGAGAGACTTCGGTATCCAGGAAATTCCACAAGACTCCGCTCTCACCAACCAACAAATTACCCAGTTTATTTTTAGCTACACCATCAATAGATGCCAAGACGTTGTCTTCCCAGCGATCTTGAATAGCGCAGCTACTTTCTTTCTGCATGTAATCATAGGCAGCATAAATCGGGCCCATATATAACTTCCAGAATAAACGAGTAGTGGATATGGGTTTACCAATCAGCGATTGTAAATTCTTAACTGAAGTCCAAGCTGAAGCTAATGGCCCATTACCCAGTTCAGGTGAATCAGGTGTTTGGAACAATGTAGTGATTGTGGACAGCGATTGAGATCGGCTATCGGCTTTGAAGGCAACTTCAGCTAAGGCTTGCTTATAGGCATCAGCAGCTTTAACGGCTTCTTCAAGAGCACTGTTATCATCATCACCTCCTTGTCCTTTCGTCGCTTTCTTATGTATTTTCATCCCTTTTTTAGCCAGTTTGCCAACTTTACCCAGCTTCCCTAGGGCTTTCTTTAGAAGTTTGCCACCACCTTTGCCCTTGCGTCCGTCAGAGATCGAGTATGATTGGATTTCGCTAAAGAATGCAATTTTATCTTTTGATTGATAATCAACCCCTGAAAAAGGCTCGAGTTGCTCATGCATACTCTTCAATAGGGTGAAATAAGGATTATCAGCGGTCGCCATGCGATCTAATAAAACAGTCCACTCTTTACGATCACGCTGTTTTTGCTTGCCTTCATCAAAACGGTCAGCAAACTCAGTCCAAGCATTGATGTACTTACGTTGGTAGTACTGGTTAAAGTCTTGCTGAATATCGCTTAATTGTTTGTCATCAGTATTTGCCATTTGAAATTCACTTAAGAAATCCTGAATAAACTCAAAACCATCTAAAGTATAGGCTGAGCTGATAGCCGGTGCGTCTATAAGTTTGATGCTGCCGCCCCAGAATGTTTTGAGTAATACAGGATCAAATCCCTGAGCATTTGCCCATTGAATAATCCAAGAATAATCACCATGGTTTTGTTTAATTAAGTGAAGGAGGGCTGCTTGCAAGCGTTTCTTCTCTTCATCTAAACCAATCAGTGATTGACTCCAATCGACATATGTTAAGTAAATATCATTAAATAGAATGGATTCTTCATTAGCGACAGAAGGGTCTTGTACTATTATGTAATCATTGCCGATGGGTTGAACTTCAAAATCGGAATCTGGATTTAATCGTTTCTGCAAAATATTAATTCGACGTACTAGGCCACCCGCTAATACACTCGTATTCTTCTCTTCAAGATTGTCGATTGTTGTTTTAATTGCGTCGTCGTAGCCGAGTAAAATAGAACTCTGAACGTAGTCAATGTACTTTTCTTTTAGAACCTCAACTTGATTGCTGCCTGCCAGTAAGTTCGACCAAGGAATATACTCTTGATCTTTATAAGCTTGCAGTGATTCAATCATCGATTTTAAGCGAAAGGCGGTATCTAAGCGCATAGAAGCAGACTGAGATTCGTCACTTATATTAATAACGGTGCCAGAAAAGTTGGTTTCGATTTCGGATAAAAAAGCACTATCTTGGTTATAAAGAGCCGTTAAACCGACCGCTGAGACAAAGGTGAGGGCACCAGAAATTCCCAAAGCATATTTGCGCAATGCGCGACGAAACCTAACGGCGCTTGGTAAACTAACGAGTAAACCTCGGTCTGGTGGTAATATTTTAGTGAAAAAATCATGTAAAAACATGCCGTCTCGAACAGTTTTACCTTCTTCCGAGTGAACGCTAGAGCTAAAATACAGTCCGCGAAACCTAGGGGCTTCTTGATACGCGTTGCCCTGAAGAGCAGTGCGGATGAACGTATGCAGCCCTGGTCTTAACTCTTCCATTGTTAGAGGTAAAGTTAGCAATGCATCGCTAGGAGAATCTGTTTGCTCCATCATCAGTAGGCGCACTTCTTTTAAGCGGTCAAGTACGCTATCAAGTGCTATATCAGCAATGGAGTTATAGTCACTTGACTCAGACTCATTTAAATATCCCATCGCCTGATTTTTTAATTCATCAGGTATGTATTTAGCCCAATCAGCAAATCCTGGTATTAAATCTGATTTGGTAACCATTAGGTAGACAGGAACTTTAACTTCCAGCTTCTCCATCATGCGGTTAATACTGTTCCGTACTTGGCGTCCTTCTTCTAAAAGCTCATCCTCACTGCAGTTCAAAAGACGATCAGCAGCGATCACTAATACCAAACCATTAAGAGGCTCTTTTTGTTTATGTCGGGACAGCATCGTTAGAATCTGATTCCACTCTTTTCTATCTCGGTCTAGTTTATCAGGCACTGCATAACGCCCAGCAGTATCGATAATTATGCCTTCTTCGTGTAACCACCACTCTAGGTTTAAGGTTGATCCTTCTTCTTTAGTAGAAAGGTCAATTGATGGTAGCAATAGTTTAGAGTTTCTTAAGCTAGTGCTTTTACCGGAAGTAGGTCTGCCAAAAATCATATACCAAGGAAGTACGTAAAGTGGATCACCTTGGAATTTTAGTTGGGAACGTTTTAACGCTCTTATAGTTTGATTCCAACGTCCGGATAAAGACTTTCTAAGTTCGCTAGACGTCATACCAAGATCATTAATCTGATCATCTGGATTGCCGCTATTTAATAAACTTTGAACTTGAGACTTGGCTCGATATCGAATAATGGCTTTACGGATAAATACAATGGCAATCCAAAGAGAGAATATACCGACTAAAGCATATACCCCTTCCATTAATGGACGATCCAGAAGATAAGTAATACTTAAAACGACGCCCGAGATTAATAATAAAATAAAAATCCAAGCTAATGTACGAAAGAAAGTTCTCATGATTACTTCACCAATCCCATAATCTGAGCAAGCCAGTCATTTATTTGAAGAGCATAAAATACAAACACACCTAATATCACAAGCACAGGGACCGCTGTGAAGAATGGAATGAGGTTTGTGCGCGAAGTTGCTCTGCGACCTTCGCGAATTGAAGATTGATATGCCTGTTCAAATAATTGAGTTTTTTCAAGCGTTTGATTGGCATCTTCTGGTAATAAAAGGTCTAGATTAAAAACGCGTATCTCTTCTAGCTTAGGGCGATCATCAGGCTGGAAATACTGACCCTTATAACCAAGCCCCAGACACAATAAATATACTTCACGAATGCTTCTATCTTCACCCTGGCGATTAAGTTTATTCAACCTTTCGAAAAATTCGCGCCCGGCGTTGGTGGTATCGAAATAATGTCGCTGCAACGAGACCTGTTGCCATTTAGATTTATTACTCCAAGTAGAAGTTAAAATCATTTCATCAATGTAGGAGGCTATTGCAAAAAGTGCTGATGACGCTTGATTTAGCGTCAACCCTGCAGAAATTGCATTCTCTCTCGATTGATCTAACATCTGTGTAAGAGAAGTCTTAACTTCATCAGCACTTTTTTCAGAATTGTCAATTAACATGGGCACGAGTTTTCGTGTTGTTAATAAAACATCTATATAAAAATCAACTAAACGCATTACTTAACCCATTAATTATTTGCGTAAGATCACGAGCTCGACTTTGAGATCTTCTGGCGCTTCATCCCACATTAACGCGAGATTCTGTTTGTTATGAATCTGTTGCCAATTATCGTCATGAATATCAATGCGCGCATAATTAGCAAAAGCTTTTTTCGGTAAGCCAGCAGGTGGGGACGGCATGTGATATAGCCCTACGCCCGGCAGAGAGCGTTCAGCTAATACTTCGACTGTGCTTTTATCGGCTAATTTGGCGGTGGTTAAAAATGATTGCGAGTGATCAGCCCAAGATTGTTCTGTATTTAGAATTAAGTAAAAATCAACCTGCTGCTCAAAGAACTCACTCGGAATATTGGTGCTGAAGTACTTACCATCATAATCCAGTTCAACGAGGAATTGTGGACCTACAGATATTTCATTCATAAGCTGGCTAATTAGATTTCGCGCAGCATTAAAACATTCACCAATATTATCATGCTGATATGACGGTAATAATCTATCACCGTTATTGGTTTCACCTAGGAAATTGATGTCTTGGGTGAATGTGCTTATTTCACCGATTAGTTCTCTCAAGAAACCGTAGATGTCCCAGGGGTGAATATTGGGTGTTTCTGTAATATGGAATAATCGAGGAACATAGCGCGACAAAGTTTGTAAGCCAATACGATAGCGCAATAAATTAGGGTCGAAACTTCCAGATTGCTGTGAAGCCGAATTATTGCTGCTGAGCTGAATAGCCCTGCCAGTTAGCTCATCGCGCAACTCTTTCACTAACCGCAGAATTTCGTTTGTTCCCGCTATAGTAATAAGAGGGGGGATGAATTCAGATGGATATATTAAGTTTTCACCATCCAGTGTGATTTGCGCAATTGGAACGAGCAAATAATCACTGAATGCTTCGCGCTCATGCTCGAAAACTAATGTGAGTTTGTGAGTAAGAGTCTGTAGTTCAGCTTCAGGACCTTCCGCATAAACATCGTCAATAGACTCAGGTGCTGAAAAAGTAAAGTAGCGAGTCTGTACTTGATGGGCTTCTGTAATGTCTTGAATAACAGTAACATTGTGTTCAAGTTTGCTCAGATTTCGTAATGCAACATACACTTTTAGTGGCGATTCTGGATCTATTTGAATATCGTCTAATTGGCGCTGTTGTATGTAGGCATTTTCGCCGACTTTAACATGAGTACCGTCTTGAAATACGAGCTCAGCTTGATCTAATTCAACACGCTTTTGTTGCAGCGATAATTTAGCCAGTGAATATGAAATAAAACCCCAAAACCAAGGGTGAGAATATTCACGCAATAAGTTGGCTTGTGCATTTTGTAATAATTCACTTTGCTGAAAGTGTTGAGGTTGTAAAAACATCCCCTGACGCCAAAAAATAGGCTTAATTGTAGCCACGCTTACCCCCAAGTAAGTGTTATTGAAACCCACTAAAATAAGTTGGTTTCTTCCTTATCTAATAATCGAAATTCACGAGTACTCTTTCTTCCAAGAGATACATCAATGTATAAATTGTCTGGTACAGCTTTAGCTTCGTCTGCTATCAGACCTAAGCTTGAAAGCATAATGTCGACAAACCCGCGTTTGGCTGGTTTGACAGGAATAGGGTAGATCTTCACATCTAATTCAGTATTTAAACCAAAATACCCTGAAATAATTCCGACGTATTGTGCACTTTGCGCTCGACTGAAAACGGAGACCTTCTCACTGCCTGGATGCATAATAGTACGTGAAAATTGTGCAACTGTGTCGTCGATACGACCTTTATTGAGAAGTTGTACGGCGCCTTCTTTTGTTTCTGCCAGACCTTGAAATGTATTTGGGTCGTTAAGTTGAAAAATCCCCAAGGCAAGAGAGTGGGGCCTTCCACTGATCACGTTAAGGTCAGCAGGTGCAGCGGCATGTATGTGGATTGCTCGCTCTTGATAGGTCCAGTCTTCTGGAGCTACTTCTAATGTGGTTTTACTGGCGCATGCAGTTAAAAATATGGATAAAAAAAGCGCTAAATATATTCGCACGTAAAAATGCCTAAATGTTAAAAATATGTAGTAAAAGCACCTGCCGTAAAACGACAGATGCTTTTGGTAGCGCTAGCCAGCTGCTGCGCCGAAGCGATAGCTACCTTCAGTACCTGCGGCTTCGTGAGTCCAGGTGATAGCACCAGGATTAACATAAAGAATTTCTTGGTGAGAAAGGTGAGCCTGAGTTGGATCACCAATACTTGGTAGAATCGTTTCTATGTCAACTAAAACAGAATTTTCAAGTTCCATTACATAATACAACTCTTCTTCACCACTTGAAGAAATGCGGTACCAGTTAATGGTAAGTGTTAGCTGCTCACCAGAAGTCAAAGCGTTATGTAGCAATGGTGATGCTTTGTCGATCATCTTGGTGATCTTCATAGGCTTCATTGCTGGCATGCTAGTGATCTGGCCACTTTGCTCATTAGTACCACGAGGTACATTGTGCGAAAAGGCCTGAATCATGATTTCATCTTCATGACCTTCTTGCGTTGCAGTTCCAACTGAATCTTCGCTCAATGCTCCAGAGCTAATTTCACCTTGGTTCTGTCCTTCGATTACCATATAGGCTGGAATCGCCATATACTTTCTCCTGATTAATTTATTAATTTAAGTGCAGCATGAGAAAAGACCCGCAAGAAAAATCTTGCGGGTATTAACTATTCTTTATCAAGCTTTCCAGCTAAGGAAAGCGTAAAGCTAGAACCCATATATTTGAAATGAGGTCTAACATTCATTTCCACACGGTAGAAGCCTGGGTTGCCCTCATCATCACTGACGATGATTTGAGCTTCTCGTAACGGCTTACGACTACGAACTTCTGGTGGAGGATTATCCTGATCGGCAACATACTGTCGAACCCATTGATTAAGCTCACGATCAAGGTCATTACGAGTTTTCCAGCTACCAATATGTTCGCGCTGAATTACTTTGATGTAATGGGCTAAACGATCAATCATGAATAAGTAAGGTAGTTCTGTACCTAGCTTAAAGTTTGTCTCAGCTTGCTTGCCTTCAGGGGTATTGCCGAAGAATTTAGCTTTCTGGCAAGTATTGGCAGAGAAGAAGGTTGCGTTATCAGTCCCTTTACGGGCAACTAAGCCAATAAATCCTTGCTCAGCCAGTTCAAATTCCTGTCGGTCTGATAGCATAACTTCAGATGGGCTATAGACTTTTGTCTCACCATTTTCTTCATATTTGTAAACAGGGAGATCTAAAACTTCACCGCCTGATTGCGGCCCGATTACATTAGGACACCAGCGGTACTCGGCAAAGCTACGCGTCATATTGCTAGCGAATGCATAGGCTGAGCTGCCCCAGCATAATTTTTCGAAGTCTTTATTAATGCCTTCCTGATAGTCAAACTCTTTAACAGTATTGTCTTCGCCGTAAGGTGAGCGGAGCATGAAGCGAGGAAGAGTCAAAGCAACATTTCGAGAATCGTCAGACTCTCTGAAACTTTGCCATTTTGCATATTGCGGGCCTTCAAAGATAGATTCTAAATCTTTTAGTGCTGGCATGCCTTGGAAGCTTTCTAAGCCAAAGAATTTTGGCCCAGCAGAAGCAATAAAAGGTGCGTGAGACATTGCACTAACCGCTGCAATATCTTGCATTAGTTTTAAATCCTGAGAAGTAGGATCTAGAGCAAAGCCAGAGATAATAGCACCATAAGGTTTACCACCAAATTGCCCATATTCAGCAGAATAAACATGGTTGTAAAGCCCTGAGCGTGTTGCATCAGGAGCATCTTCAAAATCTTCAATTAGCTCTTGTTTTGAAGTGCTGATCATCTCAAGAGAGGTATTTTGTTTGAAATCGGTGCGATTAACTAAGAAGTGAAGGCCGCGCCAAGAAGATTCCATCTTTTTGAAATCTTCTGAGTGAATGATTTCATCTAGCTGACCACTAATTTTCTGATCGATGGCGCTGATCATGTCATCTACAAGTTTCTTTTCAACTTTATCAACTTGTACCTTACTTGAAAGTAAGTCGGTGATAAAAGCTTCAACACCGCGACGGGCAGTATCAAATCCATCGTCGCCGGGTTGAATGCGTGTTTCTTGCATTACCTGATCAAGTAACGACAGTTCGCTTTTTTCTTCTGTGTTTTGTGACTCGGTTGAAGTGCTCATTATGATTCCTTATCCAAACCTAACTCTTGCATAACCTGCGCACGAGTAACGTCATTTTCTAGAATTGCTTGAATTGTTTTGCGGAAAGCAGGGACATTACCCAGCGGTCCTTTTAATGCTTGTAATGCGCGACGAAGCTCCATTAGGCTCGCAAGCTCAGGCGTTTGCTCTGCGATTTGAGCAGGGGCAAAGTCTTTAATGCTATTGATCTTCAGGTCAATAGTAAGATCATCATCGGCATTTTCTTCAAGGCGATTTGGTACGCTAAAGTTCAAAGACAGATTATGGCTTTTTATGACTTCATTGAAGTTGTCTTTATTAACATTTACCGGATCACGATCCTCAATAACAGCATCATTTTCCTTGCCGGTAAAATCATCGACAATTAATATCTTTAGAGGTAATTCTACATCTTCATTAGCACCGCCAGTACTAGATTTATAAGAGATATTAATACGCTCTTTTGGTGCTACGCTACCGTTAGCCATGTTCTACTCCTGTAAGTTGTAATCAATTAATCATTGCCGCTGGGTCAAACCAACAGAGCTGATCAAATGCAAGGGATCTCTCACTCTGTTTTAATTCAGCATCTGCTTCATCTAATTTGTCGTAAGCCTGAACTAAAATACTATATGCCTTAATTGTTAGATCTGTCTCCCAATCAAGAGCAGTTATTTTCTTTGTTTCTGTAATAAGTCTTTCTAATAGCGGAATTGCAATCTTAACCTGGCCTGATTGCGCCACAAGCTCGGCGCCGGCTATTTTTGCCCGGTAATTGTCCCGAATGCTATTACTAGGAATATTTTTAAGTAAAACTAAGCCTTCGTCTAATTTACCGTTGGCCGCCAATTTCTGAGCGTCTTTAAAGAACTCATCCAATGAATCAGTCGTATTGCCTGAGTCACTTTCATTGCTAACGAGAACCTGTGTTGCAAGCCACATTTGAGTTTGCTCATCAGCGAATGGGGTGCCATCGCTGTAGCATAGTTTAATAATCGTAGGGACTCGGGAGATAAATTGCTTCAGCTCGTCGATCAAAGCTTGAGATGACTTTGTGTACTCTCCACCTAAGGCTTCGAGGCTACTGGCGATTAATCGCTGGCCATCAAACCAGTAGGGCATTTTTGCCGCGCTTTTTTCAGCTTGAGCGATAACAGATGCGAAATCGCCTTGCTCGAATAACTCTTGTAGTTTTTTAAATTTGTCAGCGGGAGGTTTTGGGAGCTGTGTCTTATTATCTTTATTTGGCGGGAGTTTATCGAGAGAGTCCCAAAGTGCGGAGCGCGAATAACGATATCGCTTAGGATCACTGGGTTTTTCTGATCCGTGAAATTCAGCAAGTTGACGGAGTGCATCTTGAACTTGCTTGTAGAGTTTTTTTGCGTCTACATCACTACCAATGGGACCTGAATTGACAGTGGCCGCTTTACTTGTATTAGTTACTTGGGTCTTTATCGGTGCAGCAACGACAGGCTGAGTAACTTCATCAGCAACAACAGGTTCGGCAGTGGCCGACTCGACTGTCGGGGTCGGTTCGGCTGCTGGGGAAGGGGTTACTACCTTCGGGGCTGCTTTCAATTCAGCTTCTTTGACTTCAAATTCAGCCGATTGCTTAAGGCGCTTCAAGCTTCGGTTTAAATCTGACATTGTCGGAGCTTGAGACTCCATCTTTTCGGAAAGTGCCATGTCGAGATTTTTAATCGACTTCGCAATTTCAATTATAATTTCATTTTCTTTATTTGTAGGGGGGGATTGCTCGAGGTAATGATTTGTTTTCTCGACCATCCATTCTACAGCTGTCTTTCGTGCCCGAAGCCTCTTAGCTGGAGGAAATGATTCTAGCCAGTAGTTTTCAGCAAACGACTCGAGGATTTTGATGCCTACCAAAAGACCAGTATAGCCTTCGGTTACCGTAAGAGCATGAGTCAAATAGCTAGCAACTAGAAAATCTTTTGTGGTGTTCTGTAGTAAGTCGGTTGCAAGTGCTTTAACTTCTTTCCAATCAACTGTTTCGGCGTTTAATGATTCTTGTTTTGCAAGCTCAGCCTCTAACGCTTCGAAACTGGGTTCGTATTTCGCGTTGATTCCACACGAGGATTCACCATGTATTGCTGTTGATCCAATTGCCAGTAGCGGGTGCTGTAAATCCATCGCGATGTTAATCCAATAAAGTCATGAAATCATCGCCAGTTTCTTTCCTTGCATGGTGTTATGTCAAGTTATTATTACAATTAAACACTTGATTTCTAAATGTTATGTAAGGGGGCGCGATTCGTTACTTATTCAGTGTAACAAAGTGTATACTTGAAAATTGATATGTCTGTGTTTTCGAGTGATGGTTGCGTTAGATGATTAGATTATTTACAAACTCAAAGTTGTTGTTTTTATCAATAATGTCCACGCTTTTAATTTCCTGCGGTGGTGGCTCTGATAATGCTGAAACTGTCAATACTGACTCATCATTATCTCCTGACTCTTTTGTAAATCAAGAAGTCTTTATTGATGAGGGCAATGATAGTGAATCTGTTTTAATATTTACTTTTTCAGCGGAAAATTCTGGCGTTATTAAGTACTCGAGCTACGACATCGATGCGGTAGCCAAAAGTGACTATCAGGAAATATCTGGATCACTTGATGTTATAGCGGGAGACTCATACACATTAGAAATCCCCGTTTTTTCTGACTCAAGGATTGAGGCCAGTGAGAAATTGGGTGTCTTACTGACGGATGCTAATGATAATAAACTGGCTACTTTTATTGGCACCTTGGTAAATGATGATTTCCCTACGGTCTTAGTAACTTCGGACTCAATTACTGAAGGTGATGTGGGCAATCAAATACTAAAGTATACGATAACGCTTAGCGAAGAGACCGTCGCACCATTCGCAATTTCAATTCTAACAATTGCTGAAAGTGGCACAGGCTATGCGACTTCAGGTATTGATTACACGCCTCTCGATTATGAAATCGTGTTTTATGCGGGTGAAATAAGCCAGATAGTTGAAGTTGAAATATTTGGCGATACAGAAATTGAACCAGACGAAGTTGTGAATCTTACAGCGACTTATGAATCTGTTACGACCGAAGCCGTTGCTGGTGTAATTAGAACAGATGACCTTCCAGGAAGTGGGGCGCCAACATTCGTAGTCAATAATGGCCGTTCGTTGCAAGTGGCTGAAAATACCACGAGTGATGTTTATCAAATGCCTTTTTCAATTGATGACGATGGTGGCTTTACCGAATCATTTATTATTAATTATTATTTGGTTGAATATCGAGATTCAACATCAAGCAATACAACTGAACTTGCAAAGATCGATGTCGACTTTAAAACAAGTCTAGGGCAAGTATCCATAATCCCTGGTCAAGTTGATTACATTGCAGAGTTTTCCATACTAGATGATTTCACTCTGGAAAATGTAGAAATTCTCGAGTTTATTCTTGCCAATGACTCGGGTGTCGAATTTGGAAGTGGTAGGATTTATATCTCTGATAATGAGTCGCCCGAATTTAAAATATACCGAAAATATAATGATGAAAGCGGTACTGAATTAACCAGTACTGAATTAACGTATGCCGAGAGCTCAGCCTTGCTCGGTGAGCATAATATTTATATTGAAATGTCTGACCCTGTCGGTTATGACTATGAATTTGAATATACCTTAAGACTGCCAAATAATGGAGAAGCAACAGCTTCAGTTGACTCTGATGATTTTATTACTGCAGTGCCTTCTACGGAAATTGAAAGTAAGACGCTCACTGTTTTAAATGGGTCAATTTCCCCCGCAGGTGATAGCGCTTATTCAATTGATTTTAAAATCAATGATGATTTACTCGTCGAAGCCCACGAAAGTTTTTTTATTGAACTTAGAAATAGTAGCGGGACGTTGATTGGCGAAGCCGTCGAAGTAAAAATAATTAACGATGACATGCCGAAAATTGTTTGGCAGGCTGAAAACGCAGAATCGAATATTAATAATGTTATTAGTTTTCTAGAATCTATACCGCTAAGCTCAGCTAACGATTTAGGACTTAGCATATCTTTAGATAATGGTATTGGTACTGATGCCGCTGCATTGGAAGATTATGATTTAACAGTTACAAGATCAGTAGTTTCAAATGGATCGTGTAGTTGGAGGGAAAGCTCTGAACTGTCGAATGATGAGTTATTAATATCAGGCGAAGGAAGCCAAGTTTTTTCGCGTCTAACATCCACTTTCAATCTTAATGCCACGTCTATTGATGATGAGCTTGTCGAGTGTGATGAATCTGTAGAGTTAACCGCAACTTTAACGAGCCAAGTTTCAGGAATTAACTCGAGTATTACTGATACCATTAATTTGGTTTCATTAAATGACGATAAAGCCTTTTTAGATGTGTACGGTTTCAGTGCTAATGAAGCGGATGGTAATACTAGCTTCCAGTTAAAGGTTAATGCTGACATTAATTTAGATGCTGAGGTTAATTTAACAACTTCAGATGCGGAAACAGATGATGCAAGTTTTACTTTTGGTGGCATAACAGTTGATGTTGATTCTACGAGCGCTACTACTGTTACTTTTCAAGAAGGCGCAGGGGTAAGTAATCAAGTAATTATTGCCAATATTCTGGATGATAATATTGTCGAGTTAAGTGAGAGTTATGAATTGACTGTTGGTTTGTCGACACCTTCAGGCTTACCTGTGGGCTTGCGCTATTGTGAACTCGGATTAACACCTGAATGCACTGAAATTTCTAGCTCGTCAACAACTGCAACAGTAACGGGCACCATTCAGAGCGAAGACGAACTTGTATTGAGCATTACCGGTAAATCGGGTGACTCTGTTTCAGAAGCTGATCTGACCGCTGTTAATCTTTTAGACAGCGTTGTTCAATACCCCTATAAGGTTTCGGTAAGCAACGAGATTGCCAGTGACATACCAACAATAGAACTCTCTTTAAGTGATAAATGTTTAATTTTAACGGCAAGTGAATGCGCCGGTTCCAGTGATTTTGAAATTAGTAATACTCTAATTCATGCTCAAGGAAGTCAATCTTATGCAGGGGATATCGATTTAGGCTTCAAGCTACTGGCTAATGATGAAATGGTTGAGCCTGATGAAATATCGAATATAGAAATCAGCCTACTCAACTCTGCAAGTTTACAAACTGTAATGCCTAGCTGGGTGAATACAGACATCAGTTACAGTATTTTGAACGATGATTTGCTTACGTTTAGTTTCTCGGGAGCTTCCGCAGCAAGTCAGGATGAGCAAGATTCAGGGAGTATAACTACGGGTATTGGCGTCTCGTGGGATAAGGCAATAGCGAGTAATGTTTTAACTATGAATTTTGCATTATCTGAAACGTGTGATGAATTAGTTGATTCTTTTTGCGTTGTCACCAGTGCATTAACTGGAAGTATTACTGGAGACATCGAAGCACCTTTAAGTGTAAACATACACACTTATGGCACAGATACGCTATCAACGATCACTCCAGTTGATTTTGGGGTTAAGATCATTGGTGACACCGCAATTGAGCCGAATGAAACGGCTCAATTAACTGTTAGTTTAGAAACACAAAATACATTAAATGAGATACTTTCAGCAACTTGGGTTAACTGGCTCACTAGCTTTACAATTAATAATGACGATACTTTCATGCCTACACTGGAATTTACCTCTGCTACGGGAGTAAGTGCAGGTAATGTAATAACAGCAAATGGTGATGAATCTATTGAGAATATAGGCATTACTTTAGGCTGGACTGAAGATATCTCTAGCAATGTAACTGATATTAATTTTGTTATAACAAGTATATGCAGCGCAGAATATTCATCAGGATCAGGTTATGCTGCTAGTGATTGTGATTCGGCCAATCTGGCTGATTTCAGTCATAGCAATGGATACCAACTTCAAAATCAAACAAGTTCTGAAATTGCCAGTTTGGATTTCTTAATTACTGATAATGATGTTGTAGAACCCGATGAAATAATTACAATTACGATTGAGTTAGGATCAACCCCTAGCCATTACTTTACTGATTCTTCAGCATTCCCAAGTCTTGAATACAAAATTGAAAATGATGATTTCTTAGCCGTTAGTTTTAATGGTCAAAGTTCAGTTGTTACTGAAGGGAATACTGGCAGTACTGATTTAGGGGTGTCAGCTTCTTGGGCGAAAATTGTTGCTGCCAATGTTCCACCGATTGTTTTGGCAATATCGGAAGTCTGTGACAATACAATTAATAATCATTGCGTAGCGGATACCGGCGACCTTAATACTCCCTCTTCAGTTGTCATTCATGCTGGAGGTATTGATACACAAGCGGGATCGAGTAGCTTTAATGTTGAAGCCGTAGGCGATGTTTTGGTTGAACCCAATGAGCTAGTAGAAATCGCGACTAGCTATATGGACGCTAGTTTTCTGTCTGACTATTTAGTCAGCAGTGCTGATACCAATATCACTGTTACAATTAATAATGATGATGTAATTTCACCCACTCTTACCTTTGCCGATTTGACTGCCACCAGTAATGCTAATGAAACTAGCTCAGGCTCCAATTCAATCGATATATTATTGGCGTGGGGGGATAATGTCATTGCAGATAATACAGATGATTTGAATTTCGTTATAAATGATTCGTGTACAACTAATAATCCATCGAATACTTCTTGTGAAAGTTCAGATTACATTATCGCTTCTGTTTATAATTTAATTAATCAGCCTGCATTAGGAAGTAGCACCTTAGCGTTTAGTATTGTCGGCGACGAGGTTGTTGAGCCATCCGAGTCAGTTAGTATTGATTTGTTGTTAGATGCCAATACACCAAGTCATTACTTTCCTTCATCGGGTTATATTCCTCCTACGGTTACCCATACAATAACCAACGATGACAAAATAACACCGTATTTTACTGCGGCTACCTCTTCTGCGAACGAAGGCAGTATCGATACAGCAGCAGGAATTAAGATTGGTTGGAATAAAGTTATTGCCGCCAATGTGCCGGACCTTGCTCTCACTGTTAATAGTGCCTGTGCTGTAAATGGCTGCACTGTCGCGAGTGACTTCAACTTCTCAGCCAGTGAATCCGTTTCTGTATTTACCTCAGGGTCAGACAAAGCCGCGCCAGGGGTAACAGGAGAGTTATTAGGGTTAATAATCACCGGTGATGCTATGGTTGAACCCTCTGAGGACGTGATATTAACGTTGGGCTCTAGCGATACCGATTACATTGAGTTTGCCTCCACACCTTCTCATACTCGTACCATCACCAACGATGATAAGGTCACACCATATTTTATCGGCAGTTCAGCAGCCTTAGATGAAGGGACTTCGGGTCTAACGTCAGCGGATGTGAAATTCACCTGGGATCAAATCATTGCCGCCAATGTTCCAAGCTTGGATGTTTCATTAACATCTAGATGTGCAACCAATGGCTGCACACTCTCTCAAGACATAAACTACGGCGCGAATGAAACCATTTCAATCTTCACAACCGGTATTGAAAAAGCATCTCCGGGAGTAACGGGTCACAGTACTGGCCTATCGATTTCGGGGGATACCTCAGTTGAACCTTCGGAAGTGGTTAGTCTGTCCATTTCCTCAGGCGTCAGCTCTTATATCGATACCAGTGCAAATCCTGGCTTTGAATTCACCATCACCAATGATGATAAAGTCAGTCCGTATTTCGTTGCTTCAAGCAGCTCGTTATTGGAAGGGGATTCAGGATTTACCGCTGCGCCTGTCGCTATAACCTGGGATGAAGACATTGCGGCTAACGCTGATTCAATATCCCTTTCAATTGATGCCGGTTGTGCGACTAACGGCTGTAGCTTGGCTTCGGATAGCAACTTCAGCAGCAACCAAACATTAACCATTTTCACCACAGGCACAGCATTACCCAGCCCCGGTATTACGGGTATTGATGCTGGCTTGACCTTAGAAGGTGATGAAGTTGTAGAGCCTAATGAAATATTAACGTTAACCTTATCGCCGACAACCTCTACTTACGTCGCTATTGGATCTGGACTAACGCATGCCGTTACGCTGAATAATGATGACAAAATCGCGCCGTACTTTACTGCCGCTACCTCTACTGTGAACGAAGGTAGTAGCGATAATGCGTCAGGGGTGAAGGTAGGCTGGGATAAAGTGATTGCGGCCAATGTGCCTGATCTCGCTCTTACTGTTAATAGTGCGTGTGCTGTTAATGGTTGCACTATCGCCAGTGATTTCAACTTCTCAGCCAGCGAATCCGTTTCTGTCTTTACTACCGGGTCGGACAAAGCCGCGCCTGGTTCAGCAGGAGAGTCGATAGGGTTAATCATCAACGGCGATACTATGGTGGAGCCGTCTGAAGATATAACAATAACCCTTAGTTCTAGTGATACTGACTACATCGAATTTACTTCCACACCGTCGCATACTCGCACCATAACCAATGACGACAAAGTTATTCCATATTTCATCGGCAGTTCAGCAGATTTGAATGAAGGGGCTTCGGGTCTAACGTCAGCGGATATCAAATTCACTTGGGATCAGGTAATTGCAGCCAATGTTCCAAGCCTGGATGTCTCCTTGGTTTCAACATGCTCAGCAAATGGCTGCACTCTCGCTCAAGACATCAACTACAGTGCGAATGAAACCATTTCCATTTTCACTACCGGTACCGATAAGCCGTCCCCTGGAGTAAGTGGTCAAAACACAGGACTTACAATTGCCGGAGATACGCTAGTAGAGCCCTCTGAAATTGTGAACTTATCCATCTCTTCAGTCGTCAGCACTTATATCGATACTAGTGCAAATCCAGGCTTTGACTTCACCATTACCAATGATGATAAAATCAGCCCATATTTTATTGTCGCGAGCAGTTCGTTATTAGAAGGGGATGTAGGTTCTACAGCAGCGCCTATAGCAGTCACATGGGATCAAAACATAGCAGCTAATGCTGACTCGCTAACACTTTCAATAGACGCAAGTTGTGCCACTAACGGTTGCGACTTAACTTCGGATAGTAATTTCAGCAGCAACCAAGCAATAACAATTTTTACAACGGGAACTGCACTACCTAGCCCTGGAGTTACTGGTATTGATGTGGGGTTGAGCTTGGATAGTGATGAAGTCGTAGAGCCTGATGAAATATTAACGTTAACTTTATCGCCGACAGCCACTACATATCTAGCGGTTGGATCAGGGCTAACGCATGCCGTCACGCTGAATAATGATGACAAGATCGCTCCGTACTTTACTGCAGCTACCTCCAGTGTGAACGAAGGTAGTAGCGATAATGCGTCAGGGGTGAAAGTAGGCTGGGATAAAGTGATAGCGGCCAATGTGCCAGATCTCACCCTTACGGTTAGTAGCACCTGCGCCGTTAATGGCTGCACTGTCGCAAGTGACTTCAATTTTTCAGCCAGTGAGTCTGTTTCTGTATTTACTACGGGCTCTGATAAAACAGCTCCAGGGGTGGCGGGCGAATCATTAGGCTTAATCATTACCGGCGATACCATGGTAGAACCGTCTGAAGATGTAACATTAACTCTTAGTTCTAGTGATACTGACTACATCGAATTTGCCTCCACACCGGCGCATACTCGCACTATAACCAATGATGACAAGGTTATTCCATAT
>Ga0105356_10001333_pt1 | contig 24407 bp, 14 predicted proteins | sample GOMGulsemesocosm_3_FD_83502 | JGI IMG/M metagenome (GOLD analysis project Ga0105356, IMG submission 83502) | Methane-oxidizing microbial communities from mesocosms in the Gulf of Mexico - GOM9D Gulf of Mexico | ecosystem: Environmental > Aquatic > Marine > Cold seeps | place: Gulf of Mexico... | reverse complement strand
TATAATTACAGTTAACACCAAGTAGCCTTGGTTACTGAGCTGTAGAAGAATGGATAGGTTAGGATAAATTGATGGTTATTACAATGTTAAAACTCATAATCGGCAGGTCCGCAGTTCAAGTCTGCGAAGGCCCACCATTTTCATCATGTAGTACACCCTCTAGGCCAGTTTACTTAAAGCTATATTTCCCTATTCCAAAGTTCCGGTCCATGCTTGTTCTCAAACTTTAAAATCTTGCCCTAATCTCTACGACAGCGGCAACGAACTTGAAATAATAATTTGTTAATCCCTTAGCATTTAGAAACTCTTTGATTTTGATAAACAGTTATCCGTTCGCCTTTTTTTTTGCTGATAACCTGGTACCGTTGAGTTATTTTGCCGTTTTTTGAGGTGTTAACCCAAATACAAGCACCATGTTTTAAAGCTTCTAATGTCAATTTTCCACTTGTTTTCCCTACCTGTTTCCAGCCACCAAGGGCATATGACGTGATAGGTAAACTTAACAAGAGCAAAAGCACAATCATGCTGACAATTTTCATAACTCTCTCCATGCGTTATTAAAATGACTATATTCCACTGAATTTCAACTTTAACAATAGTAGATCATTTTCATATGTGCATACAGCGTAACTACTCCATTAAGAAGTTCAAAGATAAAGTTCAACAGAGTATTAGTTTAGCTTTGATATTGATTTGCTCAAAAGCTTCACGCGAACGCCCTTTAAAATCCACAAAAAATTTGGTTAGCCATTGAAGTTTTCGCCTAAAACCCAACAATCACTAGAAAAGCAGTTTCTACTCAAACCCAATGAACAATTTGTTGGCTATTTTTCCACTCGCTTTGTAAGACATGTCTGCAATATGATGCAGGGAAAGTACCAACTCCATTGAGTGATTTAGTTGTAACACTATGAATAGTAAGTGTATTTATTATTTCTTTAGATGTTTTCTATATAAAGGCAGCAATTTTTTCTCCGTACCCTCATGGCTGAATCAATATAAGTGACGTATTATTATCACAGCTAGGAAGCACGGGGTTACAGGAAGTGACTCAATTGTCAGGGAATGGAAATAGACAGATACTAGGATAGTGTCAAAGAGTAAACTCAAAGGATTGATTCGCTAGGATGGCGATAGTATTAAAAGGCTTAATACTAGGTTAAATGGATTTATAGTTGTCAGGGATTTGAATAAAGGTGTGACTTCGGTTGCACCTTTGTTGTTTCTACAGCTAAATAAACTTATCACACCCCGTCAGTTCAAACCTAACCTTCAAAAAGTGCAGCAAAAAAATTAGTTCTACTTATCTCATAGGTGTCAATGAACTGCTCCTATGCTACTCCATTTGGCTAGATTTAATCAATTTTTGGGGAAGACTGCGACAATGAACTCGCTAAAAACTATTAATATTCCTGAGTTCTATTTATAATTTGTTTTTACTCTAGTTTGACAATAGTTTGAGTTTAAGCAAGGTGAAGTTGCGATAAATCACATATGCTACTAAAAAATTTAATCTAGGAGTCAATGAGTGGCAATATGTATTGTTTTTTAATGGCTTTGTACGTAATACTTCCTACATACCACACCTCTGCACAGCACAAATCGAGCCTATGGCTAATTGACAATTAGTTTACGGGTTGTAAAGTTGTGCTCAGCCTCTTTCAAGAAAAAAATATTAAAGGAATGAAGTTTATGTCATCTATGGCCAATTTAATTCAGTCAGCAACAGAAGGTGACCAAATGGACCTTCAATCAATCTGTAAAGCATTAGGTGTGAAGCTTAAAAGCGATGACTGTATGACTGATTTAGGCAATATATCTACCACAGAAGACGGTGTTTATATAAGGTTGAATAAAAAAAGTGACTTAAAGACAAAATACACGGTAATTGTTTTAGCTTTGTCAGAGTATATTTTAACGACGTCAAGAGTTACTGCTACAGGAATTTCCTATGACATGTTTTTTATGAAAGATATGTCGGCTAAAAAGTACAGTCCCAGCATAATGCTTGCAATACGACTGGCTATTCCTGAACATATTATAGAAAAGATTGCGTCACAAATTGAATCTGAGTTTGATTCAAAGAAAATTGCAGTAGGGGAGACACCGTTTGATGTTGATAAATATATCAATGAGTCAAAGTTTTTGCCTCAATTTTTACGATGCTCTATTAAAGAAAATACTGCAATGTATTTATTAGATAAGGTACATAGCCCGCATATTTAGAATTTTTAACTTTTGATTCAATAGAGCTGAGCTAGTCAATATTGCTTTATAATTTGAAATAGAGAGTAAGTTATTGACTAGAAAGATGAGTTTAACAAATTAATAATGTCTATTAATTACGTATTGGTAAATGTTGCAAAATGTTAATTTAGTGGTTGATTTTTGTACTTTAAGCGCCTACATTATTTTACTATACAAAAATGCAATGATTGGGATGTACCTTGCATTTAAAATAATAAATAAAGGGACTTATCTCTATGCTCGCCTTGCACAATACATTATTTCGACATGTAAAGTTATTATTTTTGCTACTCTCCTTAACCCTTATTAATGGGTGTGGCATTGATACTGAGACTGCTCCTGTTATTAAACCAGCACCAGTCCCCACACCTGAGCCGCAGCCTGTACCCGACCCTGATCCCGAGCCTGAACCCACTACAATATCTATCACAGGTAGTGGTGTAAAGGGCCCTTTAGCAGCAGCTATGGTTACCGTTTATGCGATAGACCCTAATAACGAAAACTTTCTTGGTTCGGTGGTTGGTAGCGGTAATACCGACGTATCAGCCCAAATTGAAAACCTTTCTCTGCCTTTTCCTCTTTCTCCTCCTTATATTCTAGAAATTAGCGCTATAGAAGGCACAACGGATATTACCACCGGTCAATATCCTGTAATTGAAGTAATGAGAACCCTAATAACAGATGAAATGTTATCGGCAGGGCAACAAATATTTGCTACGCCATTAACTGATATGACCGTTTCGCTTATTTTTAAAAATGCCGATTCGAATGTTGCGCCCTATACAGGAAATAATGATGGTGTGTTCACTGATGCTGAAATTTTAGCCGCAATACCAGTTGCGCAAGAGCAAGTGAAATCAACGCTTGGTTTTGGTTTAGAAGATGATGTTGACCTTTTTAATACCCCACCACTGATTAATGAAGATACAGAATCTGCCGATGAACAAGCATCAACAGCGGCGTATCGAAGTGCAGTAGAAGCATTAACTGCCGTTGTTTATCAAATTAAAGAGTTGAGCGGTGATTCAGAAATTAGCACCGATAGTATAATCGATGATTTAGCTGCTGATTTATCTGACGGTACAATAGATGGCGCAGTAGATGGCGAAGAAACGGCTAGTTATCCCGAAACGGCCTTGGAAATACTAGAACAAGATCCTGCAACATTACCTATCCCTAATGATCCTGAAGGTAGAACGGTGAGTGACGTAAAAGAACTCATCCTTGAAGAAACGGAGCAGACAGGCAATACCGAAACCGATACAACTATTTTTGAAGCTAGTGAAGACGTTATTGAGCTGGCACCAGCAGAAACTTCTCCCGATATTGATGGTGATGGAGTTTTAAACTCTGAAGATGCTTACCCTGAAGATGCCGCTGCAGATAGTGACTTTGATCAAGATGGCATGCCTGATGTTGTTTATATTGTTGTTGATGGTCTTAGAACTACAGACATTGATACAGACCGCTCAGATACTGACGATGATAATGATGGTGTTAATGATGATAGTGACGCTTTCCCATTTGATACAACAGAAACAACAGATACCGATTTAGACGGTATAGGCAATAATGCTGATACCGATGATGATAATGACGGTGTCTTAGACGATGCGGATGACTTTCCTTTTGATAGTACACGTTCTAATGCTACTGATGTAGACAATGATGGTTGGCCTACAGGGCAAGATACAGACGACAGTGATGCTAACATTCCTAGTGTTGAATATATTGATACCGATGGTGATGGCCAAGCTGATACTGGTGGTTTAGCCCCTGATGCTGATGATGATAATGATGGCGTAGTAGATGTAAATGATATTTTCCCATTAGACGCTAGCGAGTCTAAAGATCTTGATATGGATGGTATTGGTGATAATAGCGATACTGACATTGATGGCGATAACGTTGCTAATAGCGATGATTTATTTCCATATGATAGCTTCGCATATATGGATACTGATTCTGACGGTATTGCCAATTATTATGATGAAGATGATGATGGCGATAGTTTAACTGATGAAACTGAAGCATTAATGGGCACAGATCCATTAAACAGTGACTCAGATGATGATGGTGTATTTGATAATGTTGACGCCTTACCGCTTGATCCCACAGAGCGCTTTGATACTGATAAAGATAGCGTTGGTAATAATACTGATAACTGTCCTTTAATTGCCAATACCTTCCAAGTGAACTCTGATAATGATGCTTTTGGTGATGTATGTGATACAGACGATGATAACGATGGTGTTCTTGATTCAGAAGATGACTTCCCAATAGATGCCACTAAATTTAATGCGGTGGATGCTGATAACGATGGTTGGCCGACCGAGCAAGATTCGGATGATAATAATGCCTCTATACCAAGTGAAACGTTTATTGATACTGATGGTGATGGCCTTGCTGATAGCGGCGGTTTAACTCCGGATAGCGATGATGATAATGATGGTGTTGCTGATATTGATGATACTTTTTCACTCGATGTAAATGAATGGTTGGATACCGATTTAGATGGTATTGGTAACAATGCAGATCTTGACGATGATAACGATAAATACACAGATGCTGACGAAATATCGGTAAATTCTGATCCGCTCGATGAAAGCAGTGTACCTGCCGATTTTGACGGTGATTTTATTGCAGATATTAGTGATGATGACATTGATAATGATGGTGTATTAAATGCTAACGATGCCTTTGACTATGATGCCACTGAAACAGTTGATTCAGATGGAGATGGTGTAGGCGATAATGCTGATGCCTTCCCTGAGGATGCAACAGAAACTGTAGACTCTGACGAAGATGGCGTAGGTGATAATACTGATGCTTTCCCGAATGATGGCACTGAAACTGCTGACTCTGACGAAGATGGTGTGGGTGATAGCGCTGATGCCTTCCCGAACGATCCGACAGAAACAAAGGATTCTGATGAAGATGGCGTAGGCGATAATGCTGATGTCTTCCCTAATGATGCGACAGAAACTGTCGATTCTGATGAAGATGGCGTTGGTGATAATGCTGATGCTTTCCCGAATGATGCGACAGAAACAAAAGATTCAGATGAAGATGGCGTAGGTGATAATGCTGATGATTTCCCGAATGATGCAACAGAAACAAAGGATTCTGATGAAGATGGCGTAGGCGATAATGCTGATATCTTCCCGAATGATGCAACAGAAACGACGGACACGGATAGTGATACCGTAGGAGATAATTCAGATAATTGTCCATCAATTGCTAACGTAGAGCAGCTAGATTTTGATGACAATGGTATTGGTGATGCATGTGATGGTTACTCATTTGATCTTAATGGTCGTTGGTTGATCAAGCAAGAATATACCCAAACAGGTGTTGATGGACAATGTTCACCTGAGTCTGTAGAAGCAGATCTTATTGTTGTAACAATGGCTGGTGACACACTTCATATTGTTGACCAAGATAATACTGGAGTTGAAGGCGAGGGCATTAACGGTACGATCAATTTGAATGGCACTTTTTCCTTCAATGATGGCACCTTTGTCTCTACAGATGGATTGTATGACGCAGTTACAGATACATTTACTTTTTCATATGTTGAAGAAGATGACTGTACAGAAATGGCTAATATTACCGCAAGCCGTGTAGTTGAAGCTAATGAACAAGCTGCAATGGTTGGTGGTATAACTTGGTTTGAAGGTGATACTGATGAAGAAAATGGTGAAATTACCGCAGTATACTTTGATAAGGGTGAGTTTGTAGAAGGGGCTCCGGAGAATATTACCTTCTATGATTCTACATTGGGCAGTTGGGTTGCTGATGATGAAGCAAGTGATGATTTTGTAATTACCGATGCCGGGATAATTAATGATCCTGACTTATATACCGCAGCAAGCTATGGCTCTGAAGGTGAAACACTCAACTTGGTTAGTGATGTAAATACTTTATCTTTAGATTTTGAAACTATGCAAGTAGAAGGCTTCCCTCTTACAGCTATTTTAGATGATGAGTTTACTGCTGTAATTGCCGAATCGGTTGTATTTTCACCAGGCGCAAAAGCTTACTATGCTTCAGTCACTCAACAAGATGAATATTATGGATTCTGGTGTGATAACAACTGGATGGAGTGGTTCAACGAAAATTTAGTGTGTGATAATGCTGTTTTTAGTTCATGGAACCCATTAACAGCCGCACAGACAATAAATGATATTGTTAACATTGATACTGTCGAAACACTACATCTAAGTGGTGGTATAGGCATAGGTGGAGATGATTATGGATATGTACAGGCCTTTATAGTCTCTGACAGTGGCGATATCACAGGTAACAATCTGAAGGTTATTTTTGTTGAGTCTGCTCATGGTGGATGGGCCCCAGTTAAAATTACTGAGGAGGCAGAATTAGTCAGTTCACAAATTGGCAATAATACTGTTTATAAGTTTACGGTTCCTGAAGCTCTTCATAATGAATTAGAAAACGATGCTGATGAAAGACATATCATTTTAGTTGCTGATAGTGAACTCGAGCCTGATATGACAGTGGTACGCAGCGGCTATTATTCTCCAGCAGGATCAGCACAAGAAGCAGGGATCTTATTTAATGATATAGCCAAAGCCGATATTGAGGCTGCATTTAATTATGTCGATACCGATGCTGATGAATTGCCAGATAGCATTGATCCTGATCAGGACAATGATGGTGTTGCTAATGAATATGATGACTTCCCATTAGATGACTCTGAATGGGCAGATTTAGACGGTGATGGCATTGGTGATAACGTTGATACCGATCGTGATGGTGACGGTGTTGATAATGATACAGATCTTGCCCCTGATGATGCCGAGATTAACTCAGTAATGACATTTACTTCGGCAGAGTTAAAAGCGAACTATATTCATTTAGCACAAAGTAAAGGAGCTGAGCCCAGTATTCAATTAGGCACAACTTCAGGTGGTCAATATAGCTTTAATGACGGTGTTGGTGAGCATACATCATCGGCCGGCACAACATCTTTCAGTTATGTACATGCCAACAATGAGTTGGTGATGACCTTAGATGCTCCAGTGCAAAGTACAACTTTTTTAACCCCGCAAGAATTAGTCGATAATGGCGTTGTTACTCAACAAGCTGCAGATGATTTTATCAATGTAAATGGTGATTATCAGCTTGAAATATTGACAGTAGTGACTTCGAGAAAATGGCAGTTGGCAGTCGATGCCAGTACAGAGCAAACCTTGTGGGTGACCTCAACCACAGAGTACAGCTTTACTCAGGAGTGGGAGCAAGAGCAATTAGTGGGGTTAGATAACCCTGTTACTGCTGTTGATGACTCAGACTCTTTGAAATTAGTCGATTTTTCATCAATGACTGCTATTGACTTTATTGAAAGTGAAATTGCTGATAACAGCTGGGCTATGCCTTCTAATTTGGATGAGTTCACTGCTGATGCGCAATGGAGGTTGGCGGCTGATATTGCTGAATTTGATGCTGATTACAGTGCTAGCAACTTGATTAGCCAAACAGGCTTTTCATGGTCGTTGAACAATGGCTCACTAGAAATGGTGTATCCAAATGGCGGAAAAGTTACCCTGACGCGCTATCAAGATTTTGCACAGATTGATGAGGTCTTAGTAGTTACCGAGCATAATGGAATTAAAACCAGCTCTTATCAATTAGTTGCAAAATGGGCTAATACCAATTTAGACCCATTATTGAATAACTATGCTCAAAACGGTTTTAGTTTAACTAACCCAGATGCGTTTGATGCTGAGGGTAACTTCGATAACAACCATATATTTGGTTACCGTTTACAAGATGATGGTAGCGCTACGCGAGTATGGGGAGCAAATGCAGACTTATCAAATTATGGATCTGGATGGGATAGATGGTTATTGAACTGGGCTGATTTAGGATCAGCGGAAATGACGTCAATGGTTGACTTTGATGGTAACTGGCATGCCGACTGTGAGCCAAATGGCTGGGATTGTAATCCTCATAGAAAACGTGTTTGGCTGCCTATTCAGCAAGTAGGAAACCGTGTTTATGTTATCGAGTATGAAGAACGAAATAGCGAAGCTTGGAATCATGGTGCGGATCCAATGTGGTACATGGCTATCACACCACGAATTCAATTCTATGAAGTTATGGATATTGGTTTAGATTCAGATTCAGATGGTGTTATCGATAGTCTAGATGATGACATGGATAACGATGGTGTACTAAATGGTGATGATGCCTTTGTCTTTGATAGTAATGAATGGGCTGATATTGATGGTGATGGCATTGGTGATAATGCCGATAACGATCATGACAATGATGGTGTTGCAAATGAAGATGATGACTTCCCATTAGATGACTCTGAATGGTCAGATTTAGATGGTGATGGCATTGGTGATAATTCCGATACCGATCGCGATGGTGACGGTGTTGATAATGATTTAGATATTGCCCCAGATGATGGTGATATTTCAGTCGTGCAAACGTTCACAGCAGGCGAATTGAAAGGTCACTATATTCGTCTTAATGAAGGCCGCTTTGCAGAGCCGACATTTAACTTAGGTCAAGGTGCAGGTAGCCAATACTTCTTTACTGGCGAAGCAGGTGAAACGATTAATGGTGCAGGATCAGTAGGTTTTACTTACACCCTTGCCAATAATGAACTTGTGATGAACATTGATGTGCCCGTTGAAGGGGTTACTTACCTTGAACCATGGCAACTGGTTGATATGGGGATTATCAGTCTGCAGGCTGCGGATGATTTTGAAAACTCCCATGGTAGTTACCAATTAGAATTATTGTATTCAGTATCTTCACGCAAGTGGAATCTAGCGGATAGTGATGCGACAACACAAACGTTCTGGCAAACCAGTCATACGGATTATCGTTTTGCCCAACAGTGGGAAAATGACGCGTTACTGGGTGAAGGTGTACCAAGTGTATCTATTGAAGAAAGCGGCAGTCTAACGCTCACTGATGAGACTACCATGACAGTATCAGCGTTTAGCGAAATTGAAATCGCTGATAGTAGCTGGGGCATGCCAATTAATTTGGATGAGTTTACTGATGATGCATTCTGGCAATTAACGGCAGACATAGGTACCTTTAATGCAGACTTTAGTGGCTCAACTGCAATTAACGGTCTTGCCTATACTTGGTCGATAGTTGATGGGGCATTAGTTTTACTCTACGAAAATGGTGGCACGGTAACGATGACACGTTATCAAAACTTGGACACGGTTGATGAAGTGTTAGTGGTTGCTCAAACAGCTGATATCAAAACGAGTAGCTACTCCATTGTTGCAAACTATGATGATGCTAGTTCGGTAACACCACTGCTCAATCAATTTGCTATGAATGCCTTTACCTTGACTAACCCTGCTGCTTTTGATGACGAAGGTAATTTAAATCCAGACCACGTTTATGGCTTTCGTTTAGAAGACTCAGGTTTAGTTACTCGTATTTGGGGTGATGATGTTGACTTGAACAAATATAAATCAGGTTGGGATACTTGGCATTGGCAGTCGGGTGACTTTAATAGCGTTGATATGACCGCTTATTGGTCTGATTGGGACGGCATGTATCACAGTGACTGTAACCCTGATGACTTTGGTTGTAATCAGTTACGCAAACGAACTTGGGTGCCATTGCAGCAAGTAGGCAACCGTGTTTATGTGATTGAATATTCGCAGTGGAATGACGAAGCTACCAATACAGGTAATGAGCCAATGTGGCGCAATTATATTCCAGCACGCATCCAATTCTATGAAGTATTCGAGTTAGGCTTAGACTCTGATAATGATGGCATCATCGATAGTAATGATGATGACATGGATAACGATGGTGTTCTTAATGGTGATGATGCCTTTGCCTTTGATACTAATGAATGGGCTGATATTGATGGTGATGGTATTGGTGATAATGCCGATAACGACCATGACAATGATGGTGTTGTAAATGAAGATGATATTTTCCCATTAGATGGCTCTGAATGGTCAGATTTAGACGGTGATGGTATTGGCGATAATACCGATACCGACCGTGATGGTGATGGTGTTGATAATGATTTAGATGTCGCTCCTGATGATGCCAACATTGCTTCGGTGTTGACATTTACTTCGACTGAACTAAAAGCTAATTATGTTTACTTGCCCGAGAGTAAAGGAGCAGAACCAACTATTAGACTAGGAACAACTTCAGGCGGTCAGTATACTTTTGGTAATGGTACTGGCGAGCATATAGCTTCGGCAGGAACAACTTCTTTCAGCTATGTTCAAGCAAATGATGAATTAGTGATGACACTGGATGCTCCAATTGAATCAACCACGTATTTAACTGCATATCAATTAGCTGAACGCGGTGTGGTAACTCAACAAGCGGCAGATGATTTTGTCGATGGAAATGGAGATTACCAGCTTGAAATCTTGTACACAGTAACCTCTAGGAAGTGGCAGTTGGCAGAGGATAGCGGCATAGAACAAACCTTGTGGGTAACTTCTACCACCGACTACCGCTTTGCGCAAGAATGGGAGCAAGAGCAATTAGTAGGCTTAGACAACCCAGTAACTACTGTTGATGATTCAGATTCTTTGAAACTAGTCGATTTGTCATCTATGGTCGCAATTGATTTTATGGAAAATGAAATTGCCGATAGCAGCTGGGCACTGCCTTCAAATTTGGATGAGTTCACAGAAGATGCACAATGGCGCCTAGCCGCGGATGTCGCTCAGTTTATTGCTGATTACAGTGCTAGCAATTTGATTAGCCAAACAGGCTTTTCATGGTCGTTGAACAATGGCTCACTAGAAATGCTGTATCCAAATGGTGGAAAAGTGACTTTGACACGTTATCAAGACTTTGCCTCCATCGATGAAGTTTTAGTCGTGACTGAAAATAATGGTATTAAAACCAGCTCTTATCAAATAATTGCGCAATGGGGAAATACCAACTTAGATCCATTAATGAATAACTTTGCTCAAAACGGTTTCAGCTTAACTAACCCTGATGCGTTTGATGGCGAAGGTAATTTTGATAACAATCATATATTTGGATACCGTTTGCAAGATGATGGTACCGCCACCCGAGTTTGGGGTGCAAATGCTGATTTATCTAGTTACGGAACTGGTTGGGATAGGTGGCACCTGAACTGGGCTGGTTCTGGCTCAGTAGAAATGACATCCATGGTTGATGCTAGTGGTAACTGGCATGCCGACTGTGAACCGAATGGCTGGGATTGTAACCCTCACAGAAAACGTGTTTGGCTTCCTATTCAACAAGTAGGCAGTCGAGTATACGTTATTGAGTATGAAGAGCGTAATAATGAAGCTTGGAATCACGGTGCAGAGCCTATATGGACGATGGCAATTTCTCCACGTATTCAATTCTATGAAGTAATGGATATCAATTTAGATTCTGATAACGATGGTGTTATCGACAGCTCAGATAATGATATGGATAATGATGGCTTCACAAATGATGTTGATGCCTTTGTATTTGATGCTAATGAATGGGCTGATTCAGATTTTGATGGCGTTGGCGACAACTCTGATTGGGCACCTAATGATGCAAGTGAACAGTTTGATTCTGATGGCGATGGTGTTGGTGATAATGCCGATGATTTTCCAAATGATCCAAATCTAACATCAGGCACATCAATGGATTCGATTTCTTTTGCTGATATCGAATTACAAAATTGTGTTAATGACCACGGTGTTGCTTATGTTGAACAACTCACACACCTTGAATGTGATTATCGGGGCATTAGCAATATCTCTGATATTGGGCAATTAGCAAATATCGAATCGGTTTATTTAAACGGCAATCAAGACATAACAGACTTTACTGCTTTAGCAAGTATCCCTAGCTTAAACAATGTTGATGTTTGGGACACTAACTTTACCAATAGCGACTTTTCCGCTTTCTCAGGCCATAGCAATATTCGTCACTTTGCTACGACTAGTGAATTGTTAACAAGCATTGCTGATGCAGCCAATATGCCTAATTTGATGAGCTTACATTTATGGACTGGCCAGGTATATGATTTAAGTGTATTAGTCGGCTTACCTAACTTTAATGAGTTAGCAATATCTGCTGATCAAGTACAAGATTTCAATGTGTTTAATCAACTGCAAAATATTGAACATCTTTGGTTGAATGGTGACATGGAGCAATGGCAAGTCGATATTGTGTTAGGTTTTTCTAACTTGCAGCAGTTATCCCTTGGTTGGAATAGTTATTTAACTAATGAACTACTAGCGTCATTTGTAAATAATAATGTAAACCTTTCAAGCCTAGGGGTTGAGCAAACCCAAATTACAGATTTATCGGCATTGTTTATTAATGGAAACTTTTGGGACGGTTTAGCCATCCCGCTTCAAAACATTAATATTGATAACTTAGCGGTTGTTGAGGGATTTGATTTAGAAGTCCAAGTCCAAGAGTTATGGAACCTTGGTGTTAAAGTAGAAGGCGAACTAGCTCACGGTTGGTTAATTACTGATGCGTTAGCAAATATTAATGATCATGAATTGAAACAATGTTTAACGGAACAAACTCAAGGGATGTTGGTATCAGGGCAGCTTCAACAGTTAAATTGTGATGGTCGAAATATTCATGACATCTGGGGGTTATGGGTGTTTGACAATTTACGCACTGTTACATTAAATGATAACCCCATTATGGACTTAGGTGGCGAGCTAGATAGCATGCAACGCTTACAAGAGTTGCACCTTCATAATACTTTAGTTGCTGATATCAATACCTTGTGGAACAACCCTGAACTTTCTTATGTCGGTGTTAATAACCTACCACTGAATGATCCAGAACAAGTGAATAACTTATCAGGTAATATTTTTGTTGATGGGGCTGTGCAAGCCACCGTTGCATTAAGTTCTCTTGTTTTTAGCGATGTTCAGTTACAACAATGTGTAGATGATCAGGGCTTAATCAATGTTAGGGAGCTGACCGACCTAGGTTGCAATGGTTATGGTATTAGTGATATTTCTGACATTCATCAATTAACTAATTTATTTAGCTTAAATCTTAGCGGCAATAGCGATATTGTAGACCTAAGCCCATTAACACAACTTGCGAGTTTAACTAATGTAAGTTTGACTAGCTTATTGTTAAGTGATGGACAAATGGCCAATGTTTCTAACATTATGCGCCTTGAAGATTTAGACATATCAAACAACGATACACTTACAGACTTAGGTCCTATAAGTAACGCGAGTCAACTAAGAGCCATTCATTTATGGGGGAGCAATAGCTACGATTTATCCCCACTGACGACTATACCTATGTTGCACATGGTTGCATTGGATTATGTGCAGCTTAGCAATGGTGTTGATGTGTTCTCACAAATGTCTGCCTTAGATAATTTATATTTAAATGGTGAAATATCTTATGCAGATTTTGAAACTTTGCTATTAAGCGTCTCTCTAAGCTCTTTAAGTCAGGGATGGAATAGCCAATTTGATGATAGCTACCTACAGCTTATTATTGCTCATCAGCCAAACCTTTATACTTTAGATATAACTCAAACTGAATTAACTGATTTAACTGGAATCGATACACTACTCAATCTCAACCATATTGGTATCGGCAATACTCAGGTTGTTGATATTCAGTTATTAATAGATTTGCGTAATGCACAAGATGCTCTGTTTATTGATAATGTAGGTCAATCTCGTTTAAGTTATGTAAATATTGGTGCTTTATCTTTATCTGATGTAAGTCAAAAAACGACATTAGAAGGATTGGGTGTGCAAGTTGATGAAACTCCTTAATAACAAAACTATTGAGTAACAAATAAAAAGGGATAGTAATATCCCTTTTTTTATAGGAAATAAAATGAAAAAAATAATATTAACTTTAGCTATCGGCTTAGTTGCTGGCTATGGCGTAACAAGTGCGTTTGAAAATGCAGAGATTTCTAAATTACAGCAGGAAAATAGAAAAAAACAGCAGCAAGTAGCTAAGCTAACTGAGCAGATAGTGGTTTTGCAAAATGAATCTAGACAATTACCTGGTATCGTTCAGCAGCAAGTATCGAAACAGGCGGACAAAAATTTAGCGAGTAAATCATTGCATAAAAAAAATAGAGACAAACAGAGTCTCGAGCAAAAATATGCTCAGCATAAGCAAGCTGCAGAGCACATGAGTGCAGTGCAAAATGCTCAAATATTAAAAAAGCAAAAAGTTAAAACCACAACAAACGGAACTGTACTATAACGTGATTAAATTAGCGGTCTCTGGTGTTATTTTGTTGATGAATAAAGCAGCATGATGAATAACTCTTATACTCCATTGGTATCTACTTAGAGTATTAATCAATAGATGCTCCATTTTTATTTACGAGAAGTATTAGCTTCTCTACCTAATTACCTATAGAAGCTAAACAGCTTTATTATCACAGCTACTATCTGAAAAAGTCATAGTAGAAGTAAGGTTAAGTTACTGTTTATTGATCTTGTTATGCAAGTCAGTAAATATCCGAAAAAATGCTCAAACTTTATTGCAGATATATGTGAGAATAAGACAACTTTTTTGTCATCGGACCACAACTCATGTCAGTATATGAAATAAAACACCCACTTGTTCAACACAAAATTAGCCTCATGCGCGCCAAAGAAATGAGCACGCGAGATTTTCGTCAATTATCAGCCGAAGTAGGTAGTTTATTAACTTATGAAGCAACTAAAGACCTTGAGGTCGAAGACTTTCAAATGCAAGGTTGGGATGGCGAGTTAACTGGTCAACGTCTAGTTGGTAAAAAAGCAACTGTTGTTCCAATTCTACGTGCAGGCATTGGTATGTTAGATGGAGTGTTAGAGCTAATGCCAAGTGCAAAAATAAGTGTTGTTGGTCTTTATCGTGATGAAGAAACACTTGAGCCTGTTACTTATTTTGAAAAACTAACAAGTGATATTGATCAACGTATGGCGTTGATTATAGATCCTATGTTGGCAACTGGCGGCTCTATGAACGCAACGATTGATATATTAAAAGAAGCTGGATGTAAGGATATTCGCGCCTTGATATTAGTTGCTGCTCCTGAAGGTATAGAAAAAGTAAAAGCTGCTCACCCAGATGTAGATATTTATACTGCCTCAATTGATGACCACTTGAATGAGAATGGTTATATCATCCCTGGACTTGGAGATGCCGGTGATAAGATCTTTGGTACAAAATAGTGCTGAAGAATAAATCGCTATTTTAAAAAATATTTAGAATTTACTTTAAAGGAAGTCTTATGTCTGAGCCTTCGTTATCTCAGAACTCTTTCAACCAACCTACTTGGCGAAACGCACTTGCTGGTTTGCAAATGCTGTTTGTCGCGTTTGGCGCGTTGGTATTAATGCCACTCATTACTGGCTTAGACCCGAGTGTTGCCTTATTCACGGCAGGTATTGGTACTTTATTATTTCAATTCATTACCAAACAACAAGTGCCGCTATTTTTAGCTTCCTCGTTTGTTTTTATCGCCCCGATTGCCTATTCAGTGCAAACCTGGGGTATTGCTGCTGCAATGGGCTCGTTGTTTGTCACCGGTTTAGTTTATGTGCTTATCGCTGCCGTTGTTGCCGTTCGAGGAGCTGGTTTTCTCCATAAATTAATGCCACCTGTTGTAACAGGACCAATCATTATGGTGATAGGGCTGAGTCTTGCACCAATCGCCGTGAACATGGCAATGGGAAAAACTGGCGATGGTGCAGCTGAGCTTTTTCCTTATGTTGATGCTTTGATCGTTTCTATGTCGGCCTTATTAACGACTCTATTGGTTGCAACCTTAGGTAAAGGTATTTTTCGCTTAATTCCAATTATGGCTGGTGTACTTGTTGGTTATATTATGGCGTCAGTTATGGGGATGGTAAGTACAGAAGCGGTTGCTAGTAGTGAATGGTTTGCGATTCCTAACTTTATTACGCCAGAATTTAATTTAGCAGCCATTTTGTTCATGTTACCTGTGGCAATTGCCCCTGCTATTGAGCATGTGGGTGATATATTAGCGATAGGCAGTGTAACGGGTAAGGATTACACTAAAAATCCAGGCTTGCACCGCACATTGCTAGGTGATGGTATGGCGACCTCTTTAGCGTCGCTATTTGGGGGACCACCTAATACTACTTATTCAGAAGTTACTGGCGCAGTAATGCTAACTAAGATGTTTAACCCTCGCATTATGCTTTGGGCTGCTACCTTTGCTATTTGCTTAGCATTTGTTGCTAAGTTTGGTATTGCATTACAAACCATTCCTTCACCCGTGATGGGAGGAATCTTGATCCTACTTTTTGGTTCCATTGCCGGCGTGGGTATGAATATTCTCATTAAAGCACAGGTAGATCTTGCTGAGCAGCGTAACCTGGTAATTGTATCAACGACGTTAGTATTTGGCATAGGTGGCATGGCTATCGGTAATGATGATTTCAGCCTTACTGGTATTAGCTTATGTGGACTTGTTGCCATTGCTCTTAATGCTATTATTCCTCACTCTCAGGTGGATGAGGAAAATTTAGTGCAAGAGCAAGCAATTGCTGAAGACTTGATTGAACATGCTAAGGAAGAGAAAGCTGATTAATTGTTTTTTCAGACTTTAGTGTTAATGAAATAACTTGAGCCCTTTACGGCGGTAAGTCAATTGTCGCGTAGAGGGCTTTTTTGTATCTATTTTTCCATGATATTCCATATAGTGGAATGTCATTTCATTAAATTCATTCGTAGCGTTACGGGGGATTGGTGTACCATTGTGGTAAATATGAAATAGAGAGCAATATTATGAAATTAGAAGTTTATCTTTCAGGTGAGATTCACACTGACTGGCGAGAGCAAATTATTCAAGGTTGCCAAGACAGTGATTTGGATATTGTTTTTACTTCTGCTGTTACCCATCACGAAACCAGTGATAGTGCAGGTGATCATTTGGGCTCAGAAGAGCAGCAATATTGGCGAGATCATAAATCAGCCAAAGTTAATGCTATGAAAACTAAAACTCTAATTGAACGTTGCGATATCGCAGTTATTCGTTTTGGTGATAAATATAAACAATGGAACGCTGCTTTTGATGCAGGCTATTGCGCGGCGCTTAATAAGCCTTATATCACTTTGCATAGTGAAGACATCATTCATCCGCTTAAAGAGGTGGATGCAACGGCTCAAGCTTGGGCGACAAATGTTGAGCAAGTGATTGAAACATTAAAATACATAAGTAGTCATTAGAGCTAAATAACTATTCACAACTATATTTAGGCATTATCAGTACTAGCCAAAGTTACAACATTTTGGCTAGTATCCTAGCTGCGAATAGCTGCTTCCCTCGAATACCTTCTTCTGCTGTTACTTGTTAGCAAATAGCGCCCTTATGAATACTGTTATTTCAAATTTTAGCAAACATTTTTTATTCAACTTTAGCCAAGTGATGTTGCAGAAAAATGCGCTCACTGGTTTACTATTCCTACTCGGTATTGGCTTAAGTTCTCCTGAAATGCTACTTGGCAGCATTCTGGCAATATTATCAGCATTGGCCGTAGCAAAGCTCTGTAAATATGATTTGAACTCAGTACAAAGTGGTTTATACGGCTTCAATGCCGCTCTTGTTGGAGTTGCTGTATTTTATTTTTTACCTGTTAGTTTTACCTCTCTGGTATTTATTGTTTGTAGTGGCGCTTTCTCTTCACTATTAATGCACTTTATGATGACTAGACTTGCAGGGCTTCCCACCTTAACAACACCTTTTATTCTGACAACTTGGCTCATTTTAGTCATTATTGATTATGCTGGGATAAACACTGTACAGCCAAGTTACTTCCATATCCCTGATCAAATGACAGTCTTAGACTATTTTATTGCTACTTTACGTGGTATTGCTCAGGTGATGTTGCAAGATAGCTGGCTCTGTGGCGTTATTTTCCTATGCGCCTTAGCAATTAACGCCATTAAAACTGCTGCATGGGCATTTACTGGTGCTGCTGTTGGTATGCTGCTTGCCGTTGCTGTCAATTTTTCACAAGATATGATGCTTTTGGGAATATACGGGTTTAACAGTTGTCTTGTTGCTATAGCACTTGCGGAAAAGTTTTCAAATAAATACTGGCTAATAGTGCTTGGTATTCTAGTTTCTGTGTTATTTACACGTGCTTTTGAGCAAGTCAGTTTACCTGCATTAACGGCCCCTTTTGTAATCACTACTTGGCTTATGATTAGCCTTGTAAAAATAAAGCATTATGCTAGTAAGGATAGTGCTAAAGAAAGCAATTATCTTTGAGCACTAAGCGGGTAACTTAGAGCTGAACAAAGCAGAACGTGATGCGGGGAAATGGAGTTGTTTGGCTAGGTATGATGGGTAGTTGTAGTTTTAATTGACGCTTAAAATGTACGTTAGTTAAGCAGAGAAAAGCTCAACTAGTGATAGTTGAGCTTAAATCAGTTAAGCCAAGTTAACTTAAACTCAACTGTAAATTATCAATTAATCGTGCTTTACCACAATGTGCTGCAGCTAAAATAACTAGTTGGGTATCATCTTCACTGGCTGGTTGTAGTGTTTGTGCATGGCAAACATGTAAATAATCCGTATTTAAACCTGCGTCATTAATACTATTACTGGCATGCTTTGCTAAGCCAATAAAGTCGATGCTGTCATTAATTGCAAAACCAGCTCGAATTTGTTCAGCTAACCACTGTAGATTTTTTTGTAATGCAGGGGCAATGGCTTTTTGTTCCGGTGTTAGGTAACCGTTACGAGAACTTAAAGCTAAACCACTTTCTTCTCTACTTGTTGCTACTGGCACAATAGTGATTGGCATAGACAAGTCTTCAACCATAGTTTGAATCACTTGCACTTGTTGGTAGTCTTTTAAACCAAAACAAGCGACATCAGGCTGTACTAAGTTGAAAAGTTTACATACCACAGTCGCTACACCACGAAAGTGACCTGGGCGGCTTTCTCCGCAGTAACCATCAGACACATTAGGGACTTCAACAAAGCTTTGTTTAGCAAGTCCTTTGGGATAGATAATATCAGGTGTTGGCGTGAATAATAAGTCAGTACCTGCAGCAGTTAATTGCTGCTGATCATTTTCCATAGTACGCGGATAGCTATCAATATCTTCATTGGCACCAAACTGCATTGGATTAACAAAAATGCTGGCCACTATTTTATCAGCATGCTTATGTGCTTCATCTACAAGAGAAATATGTCCAGCATGCAAATTACCCATGGTAGGTACAAATGCTACGGTTAAACCTTGCTGGCGCCATGCTTTTACTTGCGCGCGTAATTCACTAATTTGACTGACTGTTTTCATAAATTAATTTTAACTTATTGTTGTTATGATTATTGTTGAGCATCTTATTGAGAACAAACTGGTTTGAGCTTTCTACGGTCTTATTAAGCGCTTACTTAAAAATATGTTCATCACCAGGAAAATTACCTTGGCTGACTTCACTGATATAAAGCTCAACAGCCTTTTTAATATCACCAGTATCTTTTAAGAAATTACGCGAGAACTTGGGCATGTAGTTACAGGCAATACCTAAAGCATCATGCATAACTAATATTTGTCCATCAGTGTCTTTACCTGCGCCTATACCTATGGTTGGAATTGAAAGGGCATTAGTTATGGCTTTACCTAACTCAGCAGGAATACACTCTAGTACTAATAATTGTGCACCAGCGGCTTCAAGAGCCTTAGCATCAGCAATCATTTGTTGAGCTTTATCATTTTCACGACCTTGTACCTTAAAGCCGCCGAACACATTGACAGATTGTGGTGTTAAGCCTAAATGTGCACAGACAGGAATACCCCGTTCAACCAGTGCTGAAATAGTACCATTAAGCCATGCGCCACCTTCCATTTTCACCATACTAGCACCTGCTTGCATAAGCTTTGCTGCATTATTTAATGCTTGCTCTTGTGTGGCATAGCTCATAAAAGGCATATCAGCGATTATTAAGGTTTCTTCAACGCCGCGTTTAACACAGCGTGTATGGTATGCCATGTCCTCAATAGAGACAGGCAGTGTGCTGTCCTCACCTTGTAAAACCATACCTAATGAGTCACCAATCAAGATGGCATGTATACCTGCTTGATCAAATAATTTGGCGAAACTGGCATCGTAGGCGGTGATAGTTGATATCTTTTCGCCCTGTTGTTTCATTTTTTGCAAGGTTGCACTGGTTATTTTAGCCATGATATTTCCGAATTCGTTAATTTAGCGATAAAGCTGTTTGTTATATTTATTATAGTTTTACTATACCGTTGCTACTAATCTCATTGGCAAGCGAGCTAACAGCAGTACCATCTGGTAGAGATAAGTTAGGGGCAATTTCTGCCAGTGGCAGTAAGACAAACTCACGTAATCTCATGCCGTAGTGAGGGACTGTTAGGCGCTCATTATTGATAGTTTCATTACCGAAAAGTAAAATATCACAATCAAGGATACGTGCACCCCAACGGTTATCTTTTCGTACACGTCCAGCAGAGTTCTCAATTGCTTGTAAAGCATCCAGCAATGCCAGCGAAGATAAATTGGTTTCAATGGCAATTACGGCATTAATATAATCGTCTTGATCTTGAGGACCCATAGGTTTGCTCAGATAAAGTGACGATAACGAGATAAAACTACTCTCGTTAATGTTAGCTATTTCTTGCGCTGCTTTCTCTACTTGCAGTCTTGGGGTAGATAAATTACTACCCAGGCCAATATAAACTACCGTTTTATTTTGAGTCATTAATCTGCTGCTTTAGCACTTGGCTTACGACGTCGACGAGGTGCTTTACGTTTAGCCCCTTGTGGAGATTTTACCCCTTTAATCATTTGAACTCGGGCATCATTGGAAACTTCTTGAAAATCTGTCCACCACTGTGCCAACTCGGCAAGTTCATCTGTTGCTTCAATTTGAGCGCGAAGTAATAAAAAGTCATAACCCGCTCTAAATTTAGGGTGCTCAAATGTTTTGAATGCACGCTTACCTTCACGGCGAGATAACTTATCTTGTAAAATCCAAATATCTTTAATGACAGATTGAAAACGTTTTGGAATGGCAATACTGCGTTGTTGCTCAGGCATAATTTCATTAAGCGCAGCAAAGAAAACATCCTGTGGCGTTAACTGGCTGGTAGTTTTAATTTGCTGAATATGCTTTTGAAGTGGATACCAAAGCATGGCAGCAAACAAGAATGCCGGCGTTACTCGCTGATCATTATTAATGCGTTTATCGGTGTTTTCCATGGCGAGCATAATAAAGTCGAGTAAGAATGTTTGTTTCTCTACATCATTATTTAATGCTTGTTCAACAGCAGGGAAGAAGTAACCAAAGAGGTTGTAACTACGAAGTTGTTCAAAGTTTGCAACGGCCTTACCTGAAATAAACATTTTCAGGAACTCTTCGAACAGTCGTGCTGCAGGGATATTTGCCATTAAAGAAGATAGTTCTTTAATTGGAGCTTTAGTACCGTCACTGATTTTCATATCAAGCTTAGTAGCAAAGCGAATAGCGCGTAGCATACGTACAGGATCTTCACGGTAACGTGTTTCAGGATCACCTATTAAACGAATGACTCTGTCGTTTACATCTTGAACACCGTTAGCAAAGTCATAGACTTTAAAATCTTTGGTTGAGTAATATAGTGCATTGATACTGAAGTCACGGCGCTCTGCATCCTCTTCAATACTACCGTAGATGTTATCACGCAGTAACATACCATGTTCGCTTTGCTTAGAGGTTTTCTTGCACTCTTTTTCTTTTTGAGATGCATTATCATGATGACCTCTAAAAGTTGCTACCTCAATAATTTCACGGCCAAAAACAATATGAGCTAAGCGAAACCTACGTCCAATTAAGCGGCAGTTTCTAAATAAGGCTTTGATCTCATCAGGTGTTGCATTAGTGGCAATATCAAAATCTTTTGGCTTTAAACCTAATAATATGTCACGTACTCCGCCGCCAACAAGATAGGCATCGAACCCACTTTTATTTAAACGGTATAGTACTTTAAGAGCACTTTGGCTGAGTAGTTGACGTGAAACTGGGTGTTGATCTCTAGAAAAGATCAATGGTTCATCAAAAGATGCTGTAGCGTCAGTTGCTTTGTTATTTTCGCGTTCATTAGTGCTTTGTTTAGCACTTTTTTTTGCGACAGTTTTGGTGATAGTTTTTCTCGGCTTTTTAGAGAAAACTTTCTTACATAAATTTATAACGCTTTTGATGGTCACAGGCCTTAAGACAGACATAAAATAGTGGCGCAATGATATAACAGTACAGGACAAAAGAGAATAACAGAGGGGTTAAATAGCATGAAAAATCAACAAATAGTTAATCAATAAAAAGCGTGAACAGCACTACACGCTTTTCTGTCTATTCACTTAACTTACCAAGGCAAAGTTTCACCATTTGAGTGTTTAAATACACCTGAATCAGCCAAGGTTAAATTATCCATTAATGTGACTAATCTCATTGCTGCAACTTCGGCGCTGATTTCGCCATTAGTTAAGTTGCCATTACTATTTACCATCTCAGTTTGCACATAACCCGGATGATAAATGCCAACAGCAATATTTTTTGTTTCAAGATCTCGTGCTAGTGAAACCGCCGCAATATTAAGAGCGGCCTTCGACATTCGATAGCCGTACCTACCACCGGAAGTGTTATCTGTAATTGACCCCATGCGTGAGGTAATTAATGCTATCTTACTACCTGAGGATAGGTTACCGAGTAGTGCGTGACTTAAACAAAGAGGCGCAAGAGCATTAACATTGAACTGCTCTACAATCGTTTCTGTATTTAAGTCATTAAGCTGCTCATCTCGTAAAATGCCGGCATTATTGATTAGCAAGTTTATGTTTACACCCGTAAGTGCACTAATCGCTTTGTCGATACCTGCCTGTGTTGCAACATCCACACTTTCCACCACATTGACATTAAGTGCATCTAACTGTAGCGAGCTTTGACGGCAAAGTGCATAAACGGTGTCGCCACGTTGTTGACAAATTTTTGCCATGGCATAACCGATTCCGCGATTGGCACCGGTAATTACAATAGTATTTGAATTGCTTGTAGACATAATATTTCCTTTATTTATCTCATTCGAAAAATCTATTTTTGCAGAATTTTGGCGCTGATTTGGCATAGTTTAAGCTATGTTAATTTCAACGGTTTGTGGTACTAACTTGCGTTGCCAATGCTTGATTGCCCATTGAATTATCTCCTCAACGCTCGCATTATTTAATTCAACGTCAGGTGACTGCCCTAAGAAAGTTAATGCGGCAATTAGTGCCGGTTGTGGTTTAGCATTATTAATTGCTGGAGCTTTATTTTGCTTACTCAACTTATAGCCCTCACTCGTTACCGCTAAAGGTACATGACCGTATTGCGGAGTATTACATTTCAAAAAACTATCGCTTAAGGTTTGAAAAAAAGTGAGTTGCCTAGCGGTAGGCTCGAGTAAATCACAGCCTCTAATTACATGAGTAATATTTTGAGCGATATCATCTGCTACTACGGCAAGTTGATATGCAAATAGTCCGTCTTTACGATGAATAATGAAATCTTCATTGGCAAGTACCTGATCACAAGTAACATCACCTTGAAATATATCGTTAAATCGATACAAACCTAATTGGTTAATAAGCCTGGTTGCACTGCTTGGTGCTTGATGCTGTTCATTACGGCAATGACCTTGATATATGCCACCTTTAGCTTTGATTTGAGCACGAGTGCATTGACAATAATAGCTTGATTTATGTTCAGCTAAATTGGCTAGAATTTCACGATAATATTCAGATTGTTTACTTTGATAAAGAACCGATTCATCCCAGTGTAGACCAAATGCCTCGAGCGTTTTGAGTATTGCTGAACTTGCGCCTTGAAGCTCTCTAGGAGGATCAATATCTTCAATTCGAATAAGCCATTTACCGTGTTCGCCATACTTATTTATGCAGGACCTTGCATCTAAAAAGCTAGCTAGAGCAGCAATAAGGGAGCCAAAGTGGAGTAAACCAGAAGGGGATGGAGCAAAGCGACCACGATAAAGAGAGGCTTTATCAGCCTCTGGTGGTCGCATATTATGCAAGTTGTGCATGTGAACGAATGATTGCTAAAATTAGCCAGCCATTTGACGTTCTTTAATTTCAGATAATGTTTTACATTCAATACAAAGATCAGCCGTTGGACGAGCTTCTAAACGACG
>Ga0105356_10001332_pt1 | contig 24415 bp, 17 predicted proteins | sample GOMGulsemesocosm_3_FD_83502 | JGI IMG/M metagenome (GOLD analysis project Ga0105356, IMG submission 83502) | Methane-oxidizing microbial communities from mesocosms in the Gulf of Mexico - GOM9D Gulf of Mexico | ecosystem: Environmental > Aquatic > Marine > Cold seeps | place: Gulf of Mexico... | reverse complement strand
TATTGTGGCTTAGATACGTTTAATGCCCGTAACCGTGCGGCTAATATTTCCTTTGATGAGCTTGTTGGGGTCATTAGATTAGCTCATCAATATGATTGTCAGATATTTTTAACGCTTAATATCGTGATTCTTGAGCGTGAATTTAAGACGCTGGCTAAGCTATTAAGCCGCTTGGCGAATACCACGCTCGATGGCGTTATTGTGCAAGATATCGGGATGTTTAACATTCTTAAGAAGCATTTTCCACGCCTAGATATTCATGCGTCAACGCAGATGACGACCCATAATATCGGCCAAATCCCATTCCTGAAAAAGCTTGGTGCTTCGCGAGTTAACTTGTCACGCGAGTTAAACTTACGGGAAATTACCGCCATCAATGCCGTGGCGCGTGAAAACGATACCCTGACCGAAGTGTTTGTTCATGGCTCCTTGTGTATCGCTTTCTCAGGGTTATGTTATTCCACTTCCGCCAGTGTTGGTAACTCAGGCAACCGTGGCCGTTGTTCTCAGGCGTGTCGTGAAGAATATGAAACCACGCCATCGGGGAATAACTTCCCGCTTAATATTAAAGATAACTCGGCGTTCTTTGACTTGCCAGCACTTATCGAAGCGGGTGTTGATTCGTTTAAGATTGAAGGACGGATCAAAGGCTCGAGCTATGTACATACCGTGGTGGACAGTTTCCGTAAGCAAATTGATGGCGTGTTAGCGACCGGTGAATCGGTTGATGACGGTGAGCGTTTGTATAAGGTGTTTAATCGCGATTTTTCCAATGCCTTCTTACGTGGTGACTTGAATCAATCGATGTTTATCGATAATCCCCGTGATAATTCGAAAAAACATGCCTTAGATAAAGTAGGGCAGATTTCGGTAGTGCAAATTGAAGATGCAAGCCGCACTTATTATGATGAAAAAAATGAAATCAATGCCACCGTCGACGATAAGATTAAATACCTAAATATCGATAAGTTATCGCTGAAGCTTGCCTTCGGTGGGTTGCTGGGAGAGCCACTCACCATCGACGTGACGACCACAGATCATCAAGGCGAGCAGCAAACGTTTAGTGTGAAGTCTGCTGCATCTCTTGCGTTAAGCGAGAGTGCTGGAATAGATACGGCTGTACTCGAGCAACGTTTCAAGACGCTGCACAATGCTGGACATAATCTCACCGAGCTAAACCTAGACCAGCTCGGTACTGGATTAGCAATTCCGTATAAAGAACTCGGCGTGTTAAAAAATGAAATTGGTTGTGTACTCAATGATAACAATGCCGTATTACCAGCGGTCGAATTACCCAAATTAATCAAGCATCCAAAACCTGAACCTGATGTGAGTCCACAGCTGTCGATATTGATTTGTGATATTGCCGATGCGGCGTTAGCCGATGTGACCGACGCCGATATTTACTTTAAATTACCCGATGCTTACAAACGTGGCTGTACGCAGTATATTGATCTGCTCAAGGACAACCCGCGTCTAATTCCGTGGTTCCCAGCGGTATTAATCGGTAAAGATTACGACGTGGCGGTCACTATTTTAGAGCAGGTGCGCCCTAAGCTCATCGTGACCAACAATACCGGTATCGCCTATCGTGCGTATGAGCTAGGTATCGAATGGATCGCAGGGCCGTTTTTAAATACCACCAACTCTTATGCTTTATTGGCATTGAAGGAAGAGTTTGATTGTCGTGGAGCCTTCATTTCTAATGAAATTAATCGCGCGCAAATGAAAAGTATCGCGCGTCCAGAGAACTTTAAGCTGCTTTACAGCATTTATCATCCTATTTTGTTAATGACCAGCCGTCAGTGTTTCTTCCAACAGAGTGTCGGTTGTGAAAAACCGCGTATCGATAATGGGTGTATGCTGTCGTGTGATAAGTCCACCAGTATCACCAATCTTAAAGGGCAATCATTTGCCATCGATAAGCAAAAAGCGGGTTATCCTGCTATCTATAATGAAGATCAGTTCTTGAACATGGAGATCATTAATGATCTTTCGGACTTGTTCGATGGCTTCATGATTGATTTAACCAATATTGGCGCTGGCGATAAAGAGTCACCAGACAAGGTCGCGTTAATCGGCCAGTTCGAACAGTTGCTTGCCGGAAATAATGAAGTCTCGCCAGCCGTGAATGTGATGGTGCCTGAGTCAACCAACACCCAGTATCATACTGGTCTTTAAACTGACGTCATCTTAATCGCCCTTGTGCTGTACAAGGGCGAACCTTCTCGCTTCTCGCTTTATGTTGCTAATGCTGCATACGTATTCATTTGATGTTTATCACGCAAAAGCCGATTCTGTAGCCAATATTTTGATTATAAAAAGAAGGTTTAATCATGACCCAACCCAAATTATCTTATTGGCAGATGTGGAATGTAAGTTTTGGATTTCTCGGCGTCCAATTTGGTTTCGCGCTACAAAATGCCAATGTTAGCCGCATATTGTCTGATTTAGGTGCCGACCTGCACTCGCTGTCGTTGTTTTGGCTGGTGGCCCCTATCATGGGACTGTTGATCCAACCTATTGTTGGCGCAGCATCGGACAGAACATGGAACCGCCTCGGTCGACGTAGTCCGTTCCTATTAGGGGGCGCTGCGATAGCTGCTGTGGCGATGCTAATGATGCCAAATGCACCATTATTCGTTACCTTTATGGCGCCGTTGTTATTTGGCGCTATTATACTGGCGGTAATGGATGCCTCATTTAATATTGCCTTTCAGCCATTTCGTGCGCTGGTCTCAGACATGGTACCGCCCAAGCAAAGTAATCAAGGCTATTCGATTCAATCATTATTGATCAATATCGGCGCTGTGTGTGGCTCGATATTACCCTTCGTACTGACCAACGTCATTGGGTTGGAAAATAGTGCTAAAGCCGGAGAGATTGCACCGTCGGTAACTTGGGCATTCTATATTGGCGCCTCGGTGTTACTTGGCTCAGTGTTATGGACGGTGTTTAAGACTAAAGAATATCCACCTGAACAATATTATGCCTATAAGGGAATGGATGCGAAGGTTGTCGCGCAAGAGCAGGCGCAAGCAAAAAGCAAAAGCGCTGGCGAGAAGTTTAGTGCGTTCTTCAAGCTGATTAGCGATTCGCCAACGATTATGAAACAACTGGCCTTGGTCCAGTTTTTCTCGTGGTTTGCGATGTTTATTATGTGGGTCTATACGCCATCGGCAATCGCTCAGAATATCTGGGATATCGAGGCCAAATGGTTTGATCCAGACTACCTAGCAACGCTACAAAGTGTGCCACAGCATATTATCGACGCCAAAGGTGCGGCAGGGGATTGGGTTGGTATTATCTCGGCGGTGTATTTCCTCGCGGCCGCCTTGTTCTCCATTGTGTTAACCAAGCTGGCGAATAAATTCGGGCGTAAACTAGTTTATTCGTTGTCGCTATTGTCCGGTGGTATAGGTTTTTTAAGTTTTATAGTGTTCCAAAATCCAGAGTTGACTCACGTTAACTTGCTCCTGACCGAGTTTGATATCCCTAAGGGCGCGTTAGGCTTAATGTTGCCGATGATTGGTGTAGGTATTGCGTGGGCTGGCATGCTCGCTATCCCTTACTCTATTCTATCTGGCGTATTGCCAGCTCATAAAACAGGGATCTATATGGGGCTGTTTAACCTAAGCATTGCCGCCCCACAAATCGTGTCTGGTTTAGTCTCCGGTTTTATCCTGAGTACCGTGTTTGATAATCAAGCGATATACATCATTATGATGGCGGGAGGCTCGATGATCCTTGGCGCTCTTTCGGTGTATTTCATCAAAGATCCAGCGACTCACGACGCTTAGCATCTCCTAACGTTTTGATGACGGTGTTAGTCCGGGCTAACTGGACTGACATCGCTTACCTTATTGGCAGCGATGTCATAGGCTTGCAATACATTGACGGTATTGACCCCAAGCTCTTTAATGCCATAACCCCCTTCAAAAATGAACAACGTCGGCAAGTCCAATGATTCGATTAAGCGACCAATCTCGACAAAGTCTTGTGAGGTTAATTTGAAGTGTGAAATCGGATCTTCTTCATAAGTATCAACACCAAGCGAGATTAATAGGATATCAGGCGCATAGTCCTTAATACGCCCTAAGCTTGCCTGTAACGCGCACAGATATTGCGGCCATGCGGTATTTCCCAGCGGCAGAGGATAATTGACGTTATAGCCTAACCCTTCTCCTGCTCCTTGCTCATCTTGATGCCCCAGATAGAAAGGGTATTCAGCATCAGGATCGCCATGAATAGACACAAATAACACGTCATTACGATCATAGAACATCGATTGAGTGCCATTGCCATGATGGTAATCGACATCAAATATCGCGACCTTTTTCTTACCCTTATCCAACAAATATTGTGCAGCAACTGCGGCATTGTTGACATAGCAATACCCCGCCATTAAGGCGCTAGACGCATGATGGCCTGCGGGACGACAAAGGGAAAATGCCCCTCGTTCGCCTGCTAAAAGAAGATCGGCACCATTTAGCGCAGTATCAACCGACGACTTTATCGCGGTCCATGACTCCTCACCCAGCCCCGAGGTTAGATCGCCAGAATAAAACCCGAGCTTACCTTCAATACACTTACTGTTGCGATGGTGATGTTCACTGCGACTAAAAACAGAGGCCATCGCATCGTTTTCTGGGCCAATCTCTAGTGCCCACTGCGCCCAGCATGTTTGTAAAAATGCGATATAATCTGATGTATGTAGGCGTTCAATATGGTGCTGAGGGTAAGCCTTTGGCGCGATTATCTGACCAAGATTTCGTGATTTCACTTCGGCTATCACCATGTCGGCTCTCGCCGGAGTTTCAAAACAAGGCTTTAACTGACCGGCACTTAATTCAAATTTAAGCCAGTGTTTGTGGTGTAACGGACTAAATACTGTTTTCATCGATAGAACTCCGATAATGCTAAAATAAAGGATTGAGACTAGTGAGCAATGTCGGCAGGCGCCGTGGCACTAATTGGATGGCGATCTAAGCGTCTCGCAATGGCAATAATAAAGCCAAAACTAAGCAGTAATAGCAGCGCTGCAAAAATAAGTGCCCCCTGATAGCCTTCATCACCAATGAGTGTTCCAAAGACAAAAGGACCCGCCGCAATCGATGATAACACTACAAACATCCCCCACACGGCGACCCGTCCCGTGTCATCTATTTGTGCCTGAATACCTTGAATATAAGGAATGACATAACTCCACGCACCATTAAAAATAATCAACGCGATACTATAAATCCACAGATTGTGCGGGGCAAAAATAAACAACCCTAAACTGACGATAGCAACTGCAAATCCCAAAGCTAACGGAATAGCTCTGCCCCAACGGAGACAAAAAACTATCACCAATGCAGCGCCCGGAATACCGGCAAGCGAACCTACCGATAGGCTGATGCCAATGTCATTGAAACTGAGATCCCACGCTAACCCCATTCGCTCGATAAAGGCCCAAATCCCTGAAGCCGCTAATTCAAATAAGGCAATGGCGATTAGCACATTAGCGATTACTTTTTTCTCAGAAAAAGACTTTGTGGTTGTAGACTGAGTGCGTGAGAGCCGCTTATCGATTGCGCTCGGCGCTTGGCCGAGTATAAAACTGCAAAGTAATGAAACGAACGCACTAAGTATGAATAGGCTATAAAAAGTCGCGATGCCATATTGCGAAGAAATATCCGGTAAGTAGTAGAATAAGATACTGCCGATTAAGAACTGTAATAGGATCAGTAAACCAAACCCTTTATCTGGGTTGGCTTGCCGTGCTATCCAACCATAGGCTGCGCCAGTGACTAAGCCGCCACCGATCCCCGCTAGAGCTCTAAACAAGAATAGCGTGATGGTTGATTCAAACATCATCGAACAAAGCTCAAATACTACTTCAAACGCAATCCCAAGGTAGACCATTTGTTTGGGCGACAGACGACTGATAAAGGACACTGCCAATACACCCAAGGCGTTGCCCAACAGATTGATTGAGGTCAAGCCGCCTGCGATCTCACCGCTTAGGCCAAGATCGTCTATCATCGCGCCAACAAACAGCGGCAGAATGGCCAAGGGCATTAGGCCTAACATCGCCGTTAATGCCGCCAATAAAGTCGCAGGAAAGCGATTAGAATCTAGTGTAATATATGTCATTATTGTTCTCCTCTGGCCTATTCAAAATGATAGGTAAAGCTAACCCCGTAACTTATAGGCTTTGATCTAAATACCGTACGTGCGGCGGAATTATTGGTAAAACTGTATTGATCATAAACTTTATCACTTATATTTTTACCCCAAAGTGCTACCTCCCACAGATCATCGGCTGCGCGTAAGCTGATTCGTGCACCTAGATTCTCAATTGAGCCATACAACGCCTGAGCATCGGCCAGTGCTGCGTATTGTTCGTCAGACCATGAGTAGTCGAGTTGTACCTTGGCATAAAGATTATCAGAAATGTCCCACGCATATGTCGTTAATAAATTGTAGGAAAATTTAGGTGCTTGAGACAATGACGTACCCCTAGGAACCGCACTGTAGAGTGCCAGCCCTCTAACATCGGCATTGGTCAGATCGTGTTTTATTTCAGTATCCATATACGAGACCCCACCGCGAAACGCAAGTGCGTCGGTTGGTGTCCACTGAAAATCCATTTCTGCGCCGGTGATCCGGGCTTGTGGGATATTGGCGAGGGTACCGACCAAAAATAGTACTGGATCTTCAACAATCACCAACGATTGACGGTTTTTATAGTCGTAGTTATAGATTGCGCCATTAATCTGCAAGGAGCCGCTTAGTAAACTGCTTTTGAGTCCTGTCTCAAATGCCGTTATCTCTTCCGGCTTAACATAATCAAGCACACCTTGCTCGGTGCCAACCCCGCCATAAAACAGTCCCGACTTATAACTGGTCGAGACACTGCTATAGAACAACAGATCGTCATTGAGTTGGATGTCGAGCCCTAGCTTGCCGGAAACATTGCTATCGCTTGCTGATTTTTCCTGGGCTAATAACTGGCTTCCTGCTATCGGTGCTGTGCCAGTGTGTGTCGTAATATTACCCAGGTAGTCGGTGCCGTCAGTGCTGGAGGTTCCCCCGCGAAAATCTCGTTTATCATTCGAATAACGAATGCCGCCGATGACTCTATACCTCGGACTTAATTGATATTCATTATGGAAGTAGGCCCCCCAAGAAACACTGGTCTGTTGATAGGCGGTGGTTAAATTTACCCCCGCCGAGTCGACCATTAAAAATATATCAGCGACGTTGAGTCTGTCTTTGGCGTAATTTATTCCGCTAACCCAGGTGTAGTCACCTAAGCTACTAGAGGTTAATCTAAACTCTTGCGATATCTGGTCTAGTTCACCTGCCTGATCTAAGTCCAAGAAGGCGAGTGAGGTGCCATCGTAATTGTCGACTACCTCACGTCTATAGTGCTCGAAGCCCGAGATGGCAGTAAAATTGAAGCCGTCAAACGCATGATTAATGGTAAGCGCGCCGCCATAGCCGGACTCATCACGCCTGACATTTAAGTCGCCTACTCGTACGCTGACTGAATCCGCTGGCACGTTCAACTGGCCATCATATAGCCCGCCATAAAACAGGGTATCATTAGCTCGAACCTCACTATGATCGTTTTGCGGCGACAGTGGTGTCGAGTTATCTTGACCATAATGGACACTTGCCATGGCATTAGTATCAGCAGATAGCTCATACGCCAGTTTCGTTCTTAGCGCAAATGAGTCGGCGAGCCCAAATTCGCGACCGCTATCGATATCTTGTTGCCAGCCTTGCGCCTGCTTCGAATAGGCATACGCCAAGCGGCCATTAAGAGAGTCAGACAGTGCACCGTTGATATAGCCATCGAGTTCCAAATGCCCCCAACGACCATAACCAGCAGTGAGTGACGCATTGAAATCGTCTGTCGGACTGTTGGTGATAAAGTTTATTGCTCCGCCGGTGGTATTTTTGCCATAGAGTGTACCTTGAGGCCCTTTGAGTACTTCAACACGCTCGACATCCATCAATTGAAAACCTAGTAGCATCGGCGAACTCACAAAGATGTCATCGACATAAACACCGACGCCACTGCTGTTATTGATATTGAAATCGTCTAAGCCAATACCACGAATCGCAAAGATCGGGGTACCGCCGGATGTGGCGTTGGCGGTATTTAGCCCGGGAATATGGGCCGCTAAATCGGTGGGTGAATCGAGCCCGAGTTCTTTGATGTCATCGCCATTAAAGGCGCTAATGGCGACGCCGATCTCCTGGGTACTCTGAACGCGCTTTCCCGCTGTCACTTCTATTCTCTCAATCTCGGTAGCTAGCGACGGCGTTTGTGCTAATGCCGCGAGGGTCAGGATGTAAATAGGATTTAATTTATAATTATTGATACCTTTCATTTCAGCCTCTGCTTGTTGTCTTTTATGGTGTTGGTGCAAGTGTTTAAATAATGTTAACAGGCTGTTTGAATCAAAAGTGATGATAAGAGAAGCAATAATTATGACTTTGGCGGTAACGACTTAGTAATTGCAAACGCTTCGAGTTGGGTTTGATAGCTCTTGGGGGTCATGCCAAAGTGACTCTTAAAGGCAAAAATAAAGTTACTGGTATGGCCGTAACCTAGCTCGGAGGCGATTAAGTCGATATTTAGTTTTCGTCGGGTAAGCAGTTCTTGCGCATGTTGCATCCGTAGTCCATGAACATAGGCACGAATAGGCAACCCAAATAGCGATTTAAACCCGGTCTTTAATCGGCTCGGAGCAATATTAAACTCGGTGGCTAATTGCGGGATTGGCGGTACGTTTTGTAAATTTCTATCAATGTGTTGCTTTACTAAATTAAGTACTTTCAAATCCCCAGGTGCGATATTTTTCAAGCGAATATTGGCCTCCAGTAAGGATAAATCTTGAAACAATAAGCACAGTAACTCGATGGCTTTTGACTCGAGGTAAATCCGCAGGTGGTCATTATTGACTTTACGTTCAACCAACGCCGTTGCTGCGGCAAGAATATCGAGGCCAAAACCATAACTGAATTCTAACTTTGCTACTTCAGATTCGAGTATCGGGCGTAGCATTTCCGGTAAGGAATCCGTTGCAAATGACAGTGGCTCTTCGCCGATGATATCAAGATTGATAACCAACATGATCATCAGATAATCATCATCATCGCAGGTATCGATGAGCTTTTCGTCCTGTTCAAAATAGTAAAGTGCCGCGACACAGGCATCTAAACTTATCTGATGACCACCGGAACTGCATAGACTATGCTTGCCTTTTATCTTTAAGCAAACGTGGAGATGATTACCAGCAAAAGTCAGTTCGACGACACTTTTTTGATGAACGGTTAAATTAAGTATTCTTAGGTAAAATCCGGGGCGAAGTCGATAGATCTCTTCGTAACCCGACTCACGTTTATTCTTACGGTAATTACGAAACCGCGGGTAATTGTTCTTTAATTTCACCCACTGCGAATAGTCTTCATTGTTAAAAACTTTAACCTTGTCTGCGTTTGGTGATTGATTATTTAGGTTATTAGTCATTAAGTTACCTTGAAGTCAAATATTAAAAATGGGTACATTAATGATAGTACTATTTTCTATTAAGTGACAAATTAGCTGGTGGCGGAACCCGCTATTTGGAAGGGAAAATGAGACTACTTTAGCTGATAGAGATAAGTATCTAATCGTTGTTTATTCTTATTTATCTTGAACTTTAGGGTCTCTAGCGCACTTTTAACCTGTGCTAAATTTGTTGCTTTCCCTACCTGAATTACTGCCGGAAAATAGCAGCTTTACTGTCAGTTGTGCGGCGTAAAGCGCTGGACTAGATATAATAATGTTACGGCAAGCAGTGTCGATATTTTGTTCATTGTTTAACACCATCGATATCGCAAAGACTAAATTACACCTTACGTGATAATGATTATCAGTTGCTGGTGATGTTCGTTATTGTTTAGGTGTTATTTTATGGAATCGTGGCAGACGCTAAGTACGCGCGGAAATCACAGTTTTAACCAGCAAGACAGGTTAGAGGCTGAAAATTATTACTATCAAGCGGAGAGTATTCTTGAGCATCAATGGCAACAAGACTTAGACAATGTTGAGCTTTTGTTGGCGTGGGTTGCCAGGGCTCAACCGACTAAATAGAACGCGCTAGCAGCCCTGGTAAGGTTACGATGCCACGCTCTTTGCTAGTGACTTTTCCTTGGCTATCGACAAAGTAATAGCTTGGGTAGGCATCGACCTGCCATTGTTGCTTCAGTCTTTGATCCCCCAATAATAGGGGGAAACTAAACTGGTGCTTTTGTTTAAAATCCGTCACCGCCTGTGGATCTTGCCAGTCGAGTGCGACCATCACTATTTGAGTGTCAGGCTTTAGTTTTGCGAAGGCTTGTAAAGAAGGCTGGCTTAGCGCACAGACGGTACACCAAGGCGCAAAAAAATAGACCAAATGTTGTGGTGATTGATGCCACTCTTTGAGTAATAAAGCTTGGGTGTCGGTCTGTTGTTCAATATGCGGGTAGCTGGCCAAGTTTGGAACGCTTTGTTGGTTGTCCAACATATCTTTGGCGAGAAACGTCGATAAGCCGATAAAGAAGCCGATAAACAATAAGAATTGAGCTATCCAATTGAGCTTTTTTTTGCTTGCCTCATTGAGGGGGAAATTCATCGATAATGTCTGTTATTTGATAGGGTGTATCTGTCTATCATAGAAGCCTTGCTAGAATAGGTCAATTGACCATAATCAATTAAAACATTGCCTTGCCTAATATACTTCCAGTATTATCGAATGATGATATATAGAACGAGATAATGATGGAAATAGAAATTATAGCTAAGGCACTCAAAGAGCTTGGTCACCCGACGCGATTGGCAATATTCAAACGACTAGTAAAATGTGGTTCACAAGGGATCTCTGTTGGAATGGTGCAAGAAGAGCTCAATATTCCCGGCTCTACGTTATCACACCATATTTCTAGTTTGGCATCGGCGGGCTTGATTTTACAGCGTCGAGAAGGACGCGTACTTTATTGTGTGGTTGAATATGCTAAGTTACTTGAAGTGATTAGTTTTCTTCAGCATGAATGCTGTGCAGATGAATTAGACAAGGATATTGGAGGAGAGCGCTGTGTTTAGAGCACTAAGTAAGATATTTGAAGGAATTGTCCAAGAGCAAGAACAAGCGATGGAACCGTCGCTCGCACTCGCTGTATTACTCGTGGAGGTTGCTAGTGCCGATACTGATTTTGATCCGGCTGAGCAAGTCACTATTGGCAAGATATTGGCGGCAACCTTTAATCTAAGCCAAGTAGAGTCACAAGAGCTGTTAACGCAAGCAACAGGCGAACAGCAAGATTCGATATCGATTCAGACGTATACGTCGGTACTGATCAAACATTTAGATCGTCCACACCGTATCGAGTTCATTCAGGCGATGTGGCAAGTAGCCTATGCCGATGGTGAACTCGATGGTCATGAGGAATTTATCATTCGCAAGATAGCGGATCTAATTTACTTAAGTCACAGTGACTATATTAAGGCCAAACTAGAAGTTCAGGCTGCTAATTAATACAAATTACCGTAAATAACTGCCCACTTGTGCTGGTAAAAATTAACGATAAGGCTACCGCGTCCTGCTCGCGCCCCTTACCTACGTCCTGTAGGCAACGGCGTTGCGCTCAATCCTAATAGCTAGCTATTACTCGGCAATGTGCTCCATGCATTGCCCTAATATCGACATCCCTATCGAAATCAATCGAGCGCCTTGTTCTAGTTTATTTTCCCTTTGCACAACAAGATCACTTACTTAATGTAATTGGTATAAGTTGTCTACTTTTTTACGAGTAAAAATTGACTAGTGCAAGGCATTTCTTTACGTATGTAGTTATTCTCCATAGAAAAGAAATAACGTAGCCATCGTCAATTTAGGCCGTTAAAAATGTTCCGGTACTTTGCTAGGTTGGTCTAATTAATGCGAACGGTATAACTTGAACACCAATAAGTCGAAAATTCGTCCATGGAGTCTCTCAAGCCGCGTCATCGTGCCTAGATACATTTGGCGTGTAGTTGCATAAAATGCGCCTAGGTGACATCACTTTAACGTCAAATTGGCCAGTGTGAACGACTATTCATCTTCGCTTATCCAAGCGAGTTGAATAGCCTCGAGTACGCGTTCTCCACAGTGCTTGGGATCATCATCAAAACGCTCTAATGCGAGCACCCAGTCTCTAAGTTCGACAAAGTGAAGTTGAGTAGGATCAACATCGGGGTGAAGCTCTATTAAGTCTAAGGCAATATCGAGTGAGTCGGTCCAGCGTAATCCCATGGTATTCTCCAATCGGCGTATTAGCTTAGCATGACAGGTTATGGTTCATAAATCCCATTAAAACGTGTTTTATCGCGTTCTTACGCAGTTTCGTCCATCGTCTTTAGCCTGGTAGAGTGCGAGATCAGCCTCTTTGATTGTCACCTTAATTGATTGTTCAGGGTTTGGATATATAGCAATACCAGCTGATAGGGTGACGATAATCGTGCTGCTAAGGTTGACGTTTATCGTCTTGCTGGCAATACCTGTACACAGCTTTTGGGCTACATAAAGTGTATCTTCATGGGTGCTGTCGGGACAGATAATACAAAATTCTTCACCACCGTAACGGCACACTAAATCGCTTTCTCGTGTTGCCTTACGGAAGAAGTCTGCCACCTGCTTCAGGACGACATCGCCCACATCATGGCCGTACTTATCATTAAGGGCTTTGAAATGATCAAGGTCGAGCAAAATAACCCCGATTTGGGTCTTATTTCTTAATGCCCTAGCGGTAAGCTGTTCTAGGCTTTCAAATAGGTATCGCCGATTATATAAATTGGTTAAGGCATCTTTAATCGCCTGTTGCCGCAAGCTATATTTGAGCTCTATATTGGCAATAGCCATGCTCATTCTTTTGGCAATCGTATCAATAAGGCTGACAGTTTCATCATTAAACGAAGACTTGAGTACATGCATCACTCCAACCGTGTCACCATGAGATACTAGTGGGACGCATAGCGTTGAGAGTGCATCGTTCGATTTGTAGTGTTCACAGTAAATTCTATTTTTGTTGTGCTCTGTGATGTGGCTGTGCCCTTTACGCAGTGCCCAGCATTGATTTGAGGTGAAATCCGCTTGATAAAATTCTTTGCTTCCCCAATAAATTTTCGTGGTTAGTTTATCACGTGATGATTTAAAAATTGAGAGCGCACCACTGGAACGTGGTAATAAGCCAGGCAGTAATTGTTCAATGACATTATTGGCATCCTCTAGTTTGCTGCATGTACTGAGCAACGCGTCTAACTCATGTATCGATTCAAACTCTCTATTACGGGCGAGTAGTGTATTGGCCAACTGTGCGCGCTGTTTTTCGTTTATTGTCGCTAGCCATCTAAAGGTGAATATGGAAGCAACTGCGAGCGATATTATGCCAAAAAGGAATAGTGAAAGCAGGGCAAGACGGACCTTCATAACTTGACTGCTAATCGTATCCGAGGATAAGGATGCCCGAGCAAAATATTTAAAGGATTGGCCTTTGATTTCGATGTGATTAAATACCGCCGCGTAAAGAAGTTCTTGTTTGAGTGTCTGACTATAGCGCCTAGCATAGCCCACTCCTTCCTGTAACGCTTGAACTAGCTCCGCTCTATCTAAATGATTCGCGACATCGACAAGACCACTATGAGAGATAGAGGAATCTCCGGTGACGTTACCTTGCACATCAATAAAGGTGATCCTGGCGTTTGACGCATGACCTAATTTTTTGGCGATGTGGTCAACATTAATGGTCGTGAGCGGGGTATTGACGATAGCTAAGTTCTGTAGGGCGACGCTGGCCAGTCGTTCTAATTCGGTATTTGCCCGCCTATAGAGACTTTGATTGATTTGTTTATCAATCAATAGCAAGCCTATACTACTAAAGAGTACAATAATTATCGTCGGTAGTAAGATGATTTTATTGCTTGCTTTCACTGCTAGTCACACCACCAGATCCCATTTATACAAATTTAGCATATGGTTGGTGTTATCACCGAAAATTTAGCATTTATCTTATCCGACCGTGTAAATCGTTATTGTTGTGAAATACCGTCAATCTCGCCACGTGTTACTGGATAGCCCAAATTCATCCACCCAAAAACTCCTTCCCATAATACCGCTGTTCTGGTGTAACCGCGGCGCCTTAGTTTCTTAACCGTATGATCGGCAGCGGCACGCGGGCATGAACAATAGGCGATGATTTGTACGTCCTTTGGAATACCTGCGACGGTGTCATCCAGATCGGCATAATAAGGAAAGGGGATTGAGCCCGCGATGTGGGCGGTTTGCCACACGGAAGGGACGCGTGTATCGAGTAACACCATTTTTTTGTTGGCATTGAGTGCGTCATTCAAGACGTTGGAGGAGACGTACATTCCCTGTGATAAATTAAAGTTAGGATCCTCTCCTTGTGGATTAATAACATATTTATCTGGTGTCGGTAGTTCACGTAGTACCGGGGTTGGCGCTTTCCATCCACTAGCCTTACTGCGCAAGAAGGCGGTTAGGTTGTCGATATCTTGTGATGATAGTTTGCCTTTATAAGGCTGCATCGGTGTGTCTTGGCGGCCATAACGAATAGCATGGCGAATAAATTCATCGGTATTGTGAGCGAGAGCGGATTTATTGGCTAGTGCTGGTGCACTCACGCCTTCTCCTTTTTTGCCGTGACAGTTGATGCAGTGTTGCTGATAGAGTGATTCACCGCGTTTTATATCCCCTAATACAGGATTGGTTGAAAGTTTTAGGCGCTTAACTCCTGCTTGTTCAAATAGCCAATAAGTTAAGTCCCATGTTTCATCGAGTGTCATTGGGCCACCGATTTCATCGAGGTAGCCTCCCATCGCGGTACCTACACGTCCGTAAGACATTGGTCTTAAAATGGCATGAGGCACACCAGATTCAAAGAGGCTTTTACTGCGTAGTGAGGGGGCGTGATCGTTGACGTGTCCTTGGCGATCCTCCCCATGGCATAATGCGCAATAGCGTTGGTAATTATTGGCGGCGACCTTAGTTTGCGCTTGAGTTAGCGTTCTCGGCGGCGGCAATGTTTGATGTTCGTCTTGTTGAGCTAAAGCAAGTGTCGGAACGAGTAAGGTCAGTGAGCCAATGAATATGCTAATTATTTTAGTTGTTTTATTCATAACATGTACTATTTCAGTGAAAGAATTTATAGATTAACTGGCTTAAAATTTAGAAGCAATGTTGCCATACCCACAGACAAATCTCGTAACAATTAATAACGCCAATGATTTGATGAGATTGGTTACTGATATGTTAATTTGACCAGAATAGAAACTTAACGATGATGTTGTTTATTTAAGTTGTTGATAGGTGGGCTTTAATTATTTTTGGTAATGTGGTTCGAAAGTTGCTAACAAGTGAGTATAGTCAATTGGCTAATAATAATGACCAATAGGGGAACAACAATGAACACATTATCGGTACTAGCAATCAGCATCAGTGCGTTATTTTTTAGTGGCAGCTTTATTTCTGCCAATGCGCACGACCACAGCAGCGCCAAGCAAGAGCTAAAGACACAGCAGTTGGTGCTTGATCAAGCAAATGGGCTAGCATCATTTGATGTTTCGGTCGGGCGTGGCAGTCTCAACATTATTGGGGATGACAGCGCAACAAGCATCACCGTTGACGCGGTCATTGGCACTGACACCGGTAAAGATTATGAATTTACCCTTACTCGTGAGGATGGCAAGGCGATATTATTAGTCAAAACAGATGGCGGCTTGTTCAGTAATAGCCATGCTTCTGTAGACTTAACCGTTCGCATGCCAAAGAATTTGGCGTTGTCGGTTAGTGATGGCAGCGGTGATATGGTGATCACCAATATTGCCAATGATGTTGATGTGAGCGATGGTAGCGGCAGTATTGAGATATCTAATGTATCAGGTTCGCTTAATGTCAGTGATGGCAGTGGCGATATTTTGATAAAAAGTATCGGTAGTGATGTGAAAGTCAGTGATGGTAGTGGCAGCATTATGATCGACAGTAGCGATGGTAGTGTCGGTATTAGCGATGGTAGCGGCGATATCGATACTATGCATATTTCTGGCAGTGTCGAAGTATCAGACGGTAGCGGCAGCACAAACATTAATGATGTTGGTGGTAGTGTGAGCATCAACGATGGGAGCGGCGATATCTACGTTAAAGGGGTTGGTGGCGTGGTAACAATATCCGATGGTAGTGGCAGCATCACTATTGATGACGCCGGTGCACTTACCATTGAAGGCAACGGAAGCGGCGATATCAACACGAGTAATATCCGCGGTAAAATTTCTTTGTAATCGTTAACCGAGGTATACGCGGTATACCTCACTATCCCTGTACCCGAGCTGTATGTGGATTAATTGTGACGAAATTGTGTGCTTTTTTCTTCTTTCAATTCGACAAACTTGAAATTGGCTACTATCTTTTTTACGTTGATATTTTTGCTAGTCAACCTTGTTTCAATAATAATGATAAGATTGAAGGATTGTATGAAAAAACTAAAAAAACTTTCTCTCGCCGTGGCTTTAGCTAGCCTTACTGGTGCGGCTATGGCGCAAACTCACGCGCCTACTGAAGGAGCATTCGACGCTGTTATAGCCGATGAAGCTCGTTTGATTCAAATGCTCAAAGAATCTGGAAAAATCTCAAAAAGTGCGACAATTACTGACGCCGAAGCCGCGCTAAAAAGCTATATGGTGGAGAGGCGTAAACAAGCGCTGCTCAATGTTGCCAAGATTAGCAGCAACGACAACAATAATAATAACAATCGCAGTAGGTTTGCGATGGAAGATAAAGTAAAGAAAGGCAAGAAGCGCCACAAGAATAAACACCAACGTAAACATCTCGCCAAAGGTAAAATGAATCGTCCGGCCAATGCAGTCGATGTTCCTTATAGCGGCGATGTTCAAACCGCTAAGGTACTCGCCATCTTAATGGAGTTCCCCGATTTTCCACACAATACAATAACCGACGAAGATACCGGGATGTATTTTGAGGATTACGACCAAGCGCATTATCAAAAAATATTATTTGGTGATGAGGGATGGATGGCACCGAACGGTCATCATGCTAATTCTTTTAAGCAATATTATGAAGCGCAATCTGGCGCTAGTTATTCTCTCGGCGGTGGCGTTGCCGGTTGGAACATGGCCAGTCAACCTGCTGCATTTTATGGTAATAATGATGACGGTGACGCACGAGCGCTAGTAAAGGAAGCGTTGGCTGCAGCGTCATCAGATGAAAGTGTCAATCTTGCCGATTATGATATTGAGGATCGCTACGATCTTGATGGTGATGGTAATTACTGGGAGCCAGACGGCCTAGTAGATCATGTGATGATTTTCCATTCAAGTATTGGCGAAGAAGCCGGTGGTGGTCCACTAGGTGACGATGCTATCTGGGCACATCGATGGAATCTAGGCGGAATTTTTACCACTGATACTCCGACTGATGTTCCGACTTGGGGCGGAGTGATGGCTGCTTATGATTATACCATTGCGCCTATTGATAGCGCGGTCGGCATTATTAGTCATGAATATGCCCATGATTTGGGTTTACCTGATGAATACGATACACGTTACACCGGTAGTGGTGAGCCAGTTTCTTACTGGTCGTTAATGTCTTCTGGTAGCTGGACTGGTCGTCTAGGTGGGACTGAACCTACCGGAATGAGTGCTTGGGCTAAAGAATTCCTCCAAGGCAATATGGGCGGTAATTGGCAGCACGGTGGTGTAGTCGATTTCGATGATCTCAGTTATTTTAATGCGGTAGCACATATCGATCAGGCCACCACCAAAGGGGTAAACAATGATGCAGTACGGGTCAACCTCCCTAAGAAAGAAGAGTTAGTCAATGTTCCCACTAGTGGGGAATTTAGCTACTTTAGTGGTGCTGATAATAATCTTGATTCAATAATGTATAGCAGTGTTGATCTAAGGAGCGCTAGTTCAGGATCAATTATGTTTAAGGCTTGGTACGATATTGAGGCGGACTGGGATTATGCGTATGTGATGGTTGTTGATGCGCGTGGAAACGTTAGTCGCCTTGCAAATGACATGACCACTAGCGAAGATCCTAATGAAAGCAATCTAGGCAACGGCATTACTGGCGCCTCCGATGGTTGGGTCGATGCGGAATTTGATTTATCAGAATTTGCTGGGCAACAAGTGCTGGTTGCTATTAATTATGTGACCGATGGTGCTGTGATTAATCATGGATTGTACGTTGATGATGTGGTGATTGAAGTCGATGAGATGGTCGTACTCGAAGGCGATGCTGACGCTGTCGATGAGCCGTTTAGTCTCGATGGCTTTAGTAAGAGTGATGGTGTTGTTTACACTAATCATTACTACTTATTAGAGTGGCGCACACATCACGGTATTGATAGTGGCCTAGCGCACATTAATGTTGGTGGTGAAACGATGCGTTTTGAACCGGGTTTGTTAGTGTGGTATGTCGATAATAAATTCGATAACAATTGGGTTGGTCAACATCCTGGTGATGGTTTCTTAGGTGTTGTCGATGCGGATCAAAAGACACTGATATGGAGTGATGGTCAACCTGCATCAACACGCTATCAGATCCATGATGCTACTTTCAAGCGTACTAAAGATCATAGAATGTACTTAGATCTTGCAGAGCGTTGGGGCGTGACATTACGAGATAACCACATTAAGAAGCGTAAGGTATTTAAGGATAGTAAGAGCTTTATGAGTGAAGATATCCCCGATGCTGGTCGTAAGCTTACTCAGTATGGTTTACAATTTAAAGTCACTAACCAGAGTAAGAATCGTTCAGTTGGCACTGTGTCAATTATGCGTAAATAGATACAATATCTAGAATAATAAAAGCCAACGATAGCAATATCGTTGGCTTTTTCTATTTGTCGTTATGAAAAGATGCGTTGTGACCAACGGGCAAGTCCGGCGGTTACACTAGCGAAGTGATCTCCTGTGACCAATTCGCTGCTGTTAAAATGTTGTTCTAGAAATTGATGCAGTACCGGTGATTTAGCACTGCCGCCTGTGACAAATATCACATCGGGTTGACAGCCTGCCTGAGCAATTGTTTGATCAATAAGCTTAGCGATGCTTTGTAGATGACGTTTGTTCGCTTGGAATAATGTGTCTCGGGTGACTTGCGTGCTAAGCCCACTATCTAAATAACTAAGGTCGACATTATGCTGTTGTGTATCTGAAAGCGCTATTTTGGCTTTCTCACCGCTATTGACCAGTTGATATGTTAATTTCTCTTGTTGTACTTTTAGCAAGCGTGCAACCAATTGTGGCGAAGCTGCTTGCTTAATTAGCTCCTTTAGCGCTCGCTCATTGGCACCGCTGTAGAAGTCGGTCTGATCATTAATATTATTAATTGAGGCTGCCTGCCAGTGGAAGCTTGTGGGCATCGGCTTGCCGGTGCTCGCGAGACTCTTAACTCCTAGGCTAGGCATTAAACCGCGCATGGTTAGTTGAATATCCAAATCATTACCACCAATACGTTGACCACTATGGCCGAGTAAGTGTGCTTGACGGTCAATGAGCGGTGATAGTTTGGGCCCCATAAGCAACATCGAAATATCGGTGGTGCCACCACCTATATCGATGACCAACACTCGTTTTTCTCGCGCTAGCGTGGCCTCAAACTCAAAACCTGCTGCCACCGGTTCAAACTGAAACTCAACATCTTTAAAGCCAACCCGTTTTGCTGCGTTAGTTAAAATAGCAATGGCTTGTTGATTACTTTCTTCACCCTTGAGACCTTGAAAATTAATGGGACGACCAATCACTGCTTGGCTGATTTCACGACCTAGACTGCGTTCAGTATTGGTTTTCACGTGACTCATCATCGAGGCCACAATATCTTCAAACAGGGAAATTTGTTGGGGGTGAAGGCCACTAGCTCCGAGGAATGACTTGGGTGATTTGATATAATATCCCTCTTCGGGATCTTCAAGGTAATGCGCTAGGGCTTGTTGGCCAAATTCGAGTTCGGCAGAAATATCATCGAAGGCGAGCTCACGTAATTTGCTGTGGCCTTTGGACAGTTGGACCTGACGTTGACGCTGAAACAGGCTCTGTTGTGATCGAGGAAGCTGCCCATCTAGCCAGTTAACGATCGTCTCACGACTGGCAGAATAAAGGGTAGATGGCATGAATTTACCATGTTCACCTAGAGTACAAAGTCGCGGGGAGCCGTTATCCATCGCAGCAACGGCACAGTTTGAGGTGCCATAATCAAAACCAATCATCATAAGTTCCAACAGAGAAAAGGCCGCGTAGAATACTTATTTTTGACTGTCTGTGCAACTACTCACTGCAATGTTTTCATATGCATTGCAAGTTGCTGTTGTGATTGTAATAATAATTTTTCACATTGTAGAAATTCTGTCTCACCGCCACCTTTAATTTCACGGAGAGGGATAGTGAGTAGTTTTTCGGCCAGAGCTGTGTAGCCTAATTTGTCGCTAGATAGAGCCAGATTGTAGACTGTTTTTTCGATATTTGAATGCTCACGCGACGCTAGGTACTGCTTAAACTGGGCGAGAAGTTGGTAAATCTCTTTGTTCGTGCTTTTAATTATCTCTTTGAGGGTACTTTCGCCAGCATTACGCTCTAATAATGTCAGTGCGTTGGGGTTAAATAGCTGTTTAATATCCGCTTCTGTGTCTTTCGCGAGTTCTTCCTGAACTCGTTCTTTTTTCCTGGAGGTAAACGGAGGAACCTCGGGAGTATCGATGGCGTCATTTATACTAACGGTTGTCTGTGAGTTTTCGGGCTTTAATTCAGGGGGCGCATCATCGGGTTCATCGATGATTACCGCGGGGTCTAATACGTGTGGCGCATCGGTTGGCGCATCTGCTGGCTCGTCAACTATTACCACTGGCTCTGCTGTGTCTAACGAATCACTTTGCTCACTATCTTGGATGAAGCTCTGACTTGCTGTCGATTTTTCTTTTACCACATAATTAATTGCTCGTTGCAATGAACCTTCTTGCAGCGGTCTTGCGACGAGGGTTGTTAGACCTTCGGCGGCTAGTTCAAATTTTGCGGGCGCAGATACGTTGTTACTTAGCGCAATGATGGGGATTTCACTATTAAGCACGCAGTGCTTTTTGATTAAATCGGGGATATCAAATGCGTAAAAATCGGTACTGTTAATATCTAATATAATGACATCGTATTTCGTACTATTTAAGCGTTGAATACTTTGATCTGTGTTTAGGGCAATGTCTAGGTAATGTTGATAATGATTAAGGGAATCTGTGACATCTTGTTGTGTGTGCTGATTATTACTGATTAGTAAAATATCAAGATGAGATATAGATACCGCTTTGTAACGAGGAATTTGGTAACGAACATCACTATGGAGTCCTTCACTGGCTTTTATTTCAAAAACAATGTGATTTATATCCTCGCCGTCCCGGTAATACTCTAGTTGGCTCCCTAACGTTCGAATGATTTGTTCTGAAAATTGGCAACCAAAATTTTCACTCAATGACTCTTTCGTCATGCGATCGCTGTGATGATTTATTCTTGGTTCTGAAAAATCAAAGCGAATGTTAGCCGCTTCCCTGCTTGAGATAGAGGGGGATACGTTAATTGTTAATGTAATTGCACCGACACCCTTAATACTAATTATCTGAGTGAATAAGTTAATGAGAAGCAACTGTAGTTTGTATTTTTCTAGTAAGTAACATGGAGCAATCGGGTCTGGGAAGTTTAGTGACAACCTTATCTGTTTATCAATTGCTAATGCTCGTAGCGAACTAGCGATGCTGACGATCCAGTCTTCAAGTTGAGTGTAGCTTACCCGAGGTTGATTATCTTTGTTAATTAGGTCAGGCGGCGTGTGAGAAAATATCGCTTGAGCTAGGGTATTCAACAGATAAGCATGCTCTGTGATATCGCGTTCTTCTTTAATAGATGGGGAGTCAGTGGCCTCAATAAGCGATTTTAACGGTTTGTTAAACTCAGATTCAATGCTTTGCATATAAAGTGTTTTAAGTGCTATATCGTTGGTATTCTTAATATCGATTGCACGGCGGTAGTCGGTGTACCGTTCTTGGCATAGCATTGAAAAAGCAATCGCGAAGCTTACTCCTGCAGATAGAATATAAAGTTCGACCAGTTGCTGAACTAATAAAGGCTCTTGATTATTGAAATGAAGTAGAAGATAGATTCGAAGAAAAATAATCGCGCTGGTTCCAATACATAATATTAAGAGTAAGTTTTTTGCCTTGCTGTATGTGGGCCTGGCACTTAATAGGCTAAAAATGATGATGATAAAACACGAAAGGGCAATAAGAGATAACAACACTCTACGCATGATGGTATCAGGTGCATAGAAGGTAAAATAGTAGGAGACGGCGATTAGTGATGAAAGTAAATAGCCACTAATAATTTTGTTGTGATTGTTTAGCCCATAAAAGAGTCTAGTACCTATGGTAATTAAAGTCAGCGTACTCACCAGCAGAATATTAGCCGTAAATATCGACCAAAATGGCGCCAGAGTTTGTGCTTGTAAAAGAATCAAGTGAGCAATCGAAAAGCACAAGAAGGCTAAAGCCCACAGCTTAACTCCGGGGATATGTTTATTGTTAGGCAGGTAGGTCAAAAACATCAGTAAACTGGTTACTGAAAGGATCACCGCAAACTGTTGAGTCAGCGCAACTTCCATGGTCACCTTAAATTTTACTCAGAATTAAGCGAGACTATAAGTATAGGAACAAAATAGAGTTTTATCCTGTTATATCAATTTTTTTGTGCGCACCTTGCCAATTATCGGGAAATTTACCCTGTAAGACGAAAGAGAAAGCGATCAGTTCGGCGATGATAACGTAGAGCTCTTTGGGGATTTCTTGACCTAAATCGAGTTGATGTAAGAATTTGGCAAGTTCTTCGTCTTGATGGACCATCACATCATTGTTTTTCGCTATCTCGATAAGTTCATCTGCCAATGCACCGTAACCTTTGGCTATTATTTTTGGTGCCGAACCCGCGTCATACTTGATCCCCACCGCACTTTTGTTTGGATTAGGCTTTTTCTCACTCATACTAATAATTCCACTAATTGATTGGGTCTCTTCAATAATGACTGTTGGATTTCCCCCTGACTACAAGTAATTTTCGTATTACCAAAGCCCAGTGATGCTAATCGCTCGCATAAAAACTGCTGATAGCCATTTGCTCGTTCCAGCAGTTGGTGGTCACTACACACGAACTCGAGCGCTATGTTTGTGGAAGTTAGTGAGACAACAGCTTTTATTTTCTGCTGTTCGCCAATGGGCAGTAACATGGTTAGGCGCCATGTTTTCTCGCCGTCTTCGACGTGTTGTTCTATCTCTCCTTCTATTTGGTCGATACCTTGTTCTCTGGTCGGTAATGTAAAGTAAAACAATGAGTGATTATTAAGGCTACTCTCCAAGTTTTGATATTGGTAAAGCGTAATGTGGCTAGATAGTGAGGTTAGTGCGTCCTCTAGCGGCTTTAGGCTTGATAGGTTTCCCAACATTTGCAGTGCTTGTGTTAACGCAGCCGTGGACTTGCTTTTCTTGTTAAGAATTTTATGCAACTGCTGTAACACAGCTGGTGGTGGCGTAGCACCAGAACTGGCGCTTCTCGCCCCTAGGATTAGTTGTAGGGCGCTCGCCAGCGGACCAAGTGAAGAGAGGTTGATACTCGCTGGCGATGTCGGGTTGTAAGCCGAAAACTGAGCGATAAGGTTAGCGAGCTGAACAGGGTTTACCAACTGCGCCATATCGGGTAACTGTTGCGGTATTTTGCTGGCGAACGCTTTGAGCTGATCAATCGCCTCAAATTTATTCTGTGGTGTACTGCTATCTTGGCCGATGGCTTGGTTTACTACAGGGGAGGGGGTCTTGGATATGTCGTTCGATTTACCATTTTGTAATAATGAAAGTAGACTACTTAGCTTTTGCAGTGATAGTGATTGCTTACTACTTGTTTTGTTGTCAGGGAATGGCGATTTAATTGACACGTCGCTACTATCGCTTTGCTTAATACTAACTGATTGCGGGGGCGTTATTGTTGCCGCTTGCTCAATAACCTGACGCTGTTGCCCAAGGTTATTGAGCAAAGTGGATGACAATGTGTTTGTGTTACGAGGCTCAACGGAGAGCGCCGCTGGCGCAAATGGTTGTTTAGTAGCAGGCCGTAGTTCATTGGGTAAGTTGTTGTTTGAGGCTGTTGATCCTTTGAGCGTGGTTTGCAGCTTATCTGTTGGCGGCTGTTTGTCGGCTAGCGGCGCTTTATCTGTTGGCGCGTGTTTGTCGGCCAGCGGCGCTTTATCTGTTGGCACGTGTTTGTCGGCCAGCGGCGCTTTATCTGTTGGCGCGTGTT
>Ga0105356_10001330_pt1 | contig 24427 bp, 21 predicted proteins | sample GOMGulsemesocosm_3_FD_83502 | JGI IMG/M metagenome (GOLD analysis project Ga0105356, IMG submission 83502) | Methane-oxidizing microbial communities from mesocosms in the Gulf of Mexico - GOM9D Gulf of Mexico | ecosystem: Environmental > Aquatic > Marine > Cold seeps | place: Gulf of Mexico... | reverse complement strand
GAAACTAAAGATATTCCGGTAGTGTTTATCTCTAGTAAGAATCAGAAAGCTGATCGTATTTGGGGTGAGTTGCAAGGCGGCAAGGGCTTTATCGGTAAGCCTGCTGAGCCTGAGCAGTTGGTAGAAAAGATAGAATCATTCAAGGCCTAGGCTGAAGCGAATGAAGTCTCCCCACAACGCCTTAGATGGCGCAGCTGCTATACAGTTTGAGTTGGAGGCTAGTGCTCAGGAGAACTCAAGAGTAATCACATTGGGTTACCAGTGTGCGGGCTGGAATTTTCTGGTTCGCAACGGTGTGATGGCAGAGGTTTTGCCGCTGCCTAAGATCAACCCAGTACCAAGATCCCCTGACTATTGTTGGGGGATTTGCAATATACGCGGAAATATAACACCTGTTTTTGACTTGAGTGAAAAGATAGCGGGTCAGTCTGAATTTAAGCCTCGGGATACTTTTTACGTCTTGTTGCAAGGCAACTCGGCTAATCAAGTAGGTATCGTTATTAACCGAATTCCAAAGTCTATGCAGTTTGAACAAGACCAGTTAATAGGTCAGTCATCTTATTTGCCGGAAGGTTTAAATGAGTATGTAAACAATGTTTATCGGCAAGATGAAGAGATCTGGCATGAGTTGGATGTCGAAGATTTATTGAAGGCTGTATAAGTCTAAAAATTTAAGGTGCGAAAGCATAAGGGGAGGGTCTCAGTGAACTGGTTCACCAATAAGACTATTGCAGAAAAAATCTGGGGAATTGTATCAGGTGTGGCCGGAGCCCTGACGATTACGCTGCTTACCTACATAGGTATCACTACATTTAAAGCGACACAGAGTGCGACTCAGGCCGCGACATTGGCTGTGCAGATTGATGCGGAAAACATCTATCGCGAGTACTTGTTATTGAGACAGTCGCAAACTGAATACCTAGCCTCGGAGAATAAAAGGCTAGCTGACGGCTACGATGTCGAAAGTCAGAAGCTAAAGGGTGCCATTACTTCTTTGCTGGCCAAGGTGTCTGATCCCGCAGCGAAAGAAACGCTGGATGAAGTTCAGAAGGTGATTGGCGCAGAGACGGCTGAGTTTGAGAATATTGTCGCCGTTTTTGAAGCAATTGCAGAGGAGTCAGAGGGTAGCGAAGAAGGGATTAGCACAACAGAAGATTTAGAAGTTGTGTTACGCAAGCTTCCAAACTCCGGGGCCAAGTCGAATTTGCTGATTTCACTATTAGAGATGCAACGGGCCGAGCAGCAATTTTTGGCTTATAAGCAAGATGAACAGCTTAATGAATTTGACCGGGCTGCGGCAGATTTCTTAAGCGCTTTGGCGTCTTCAGACTATTCCGCAGCGACCAAAAAAAAATTAAAAGCTGACAATGAAGCCTATCAAGACCGTTTTTCTAGTTTTGTAGATCAGGTGCTTTTGGCGGAAGAGTCGAGGCTTCGTTTAGGCCATTTAACGGACAGTTTACGAGTTCTTTTCCGCGAGGTGCAGGCTCAAATTCAAGAATTTTATAATACGTCTAAGCAGGACATTGCTGCTACAGACCGCAATGTAACGATCGCCTACGGTATTTGGCTGGCTCTAGTTGCTCTTGCCAGTGGCGCGTTTATTTACTTGTTCGGTAAAGACTTAATTGCTCGCCTGCGTCGATTGGTAGAAGTGATGGGCTTGGTTAACGATGGTGACCTAAAGGCGCGCACGGGACTAACGCAGTCTGATGAGCTGGGTCAGGTAGGCGAGACATTTGATCGACTCTTGGATGAGAGGATTTCAGATCTAGAGAAAATCGAAGAGCAGAACAATGTACTGAACGATTCGATTATCTCGCTGATTCAAAAAGTTGGCACGATTGCCAACAATAAAGACTTTACCGTAAGGGTGCCGGTTGCAGGGGACGTAACGGGAGCCGTCTCGGATTCGGTTAACTTATTGGTGTCAGAAGTAAGCAGCGTGCTTAGCGAAGTGGTATCTATATCTAGTTATCTAGGTCAGGCCTCGCAAGTTATCGTGACGGACGCTGAAAAGGTGGTAAGCGACTCCAGCGAGACCCGTCAGCAGGTTGAAGAGGCGGTGGGCATACTGGATGAAACCAGTAAGCAAATGCAGGATGTATCTGAGCAGTCTATTCTGGTGGCTAGTTGGGCAGATAATACAATCAATCAGACCCAATCAGCCTACGACGCAGTAACCAAGTCGGTTACTAGCATTAACAGTATTCGCGAAATAATATCCGAGACAGAAAAACGAATTAAACGCCTAGGCGAGCGCTCCCAAGAAATCAAAGGCATTGTTAACTTGATTAACAATATTGCTGAGCGTACTCATATTCTGGCTTTGAACGCCTCTATGCACGCGGCCTCTGCCGGTGAAGCCGGTCGAGGCTTCGCGGTTGTTGCCGACGAAGTACAGCGACTAGCGGAAAACGCCCGTGAAGCGACCGCAGAAATTTCGACCTTGGTGAACAATATCCATGTAGAGACAACGGATACGGTAACCATCATGAACAAAGTAATCACTCAGGTGGCCGAGGGCACGCAGCTGGCTGATGAAGCGGGTGGCTTGATGTCTGAAACCAAGGTGAATACGGCAGAGCTAGTAAATGCGATCAAGCACATTGCGGAAGATGCCACCAAGCAAGCCAAGCAAGCCGATGAAGTGCGTGGGCGCATGGTTGTGGTGGAAGAAGCGACTCGTCAAATTGATGATCGCTTAGGTGAGCAAAAGCGTAATAGTGACAGCATGGAAAATTACTCGCGTCAGCTGGTTTCTACGATTAGTGTCTTCCGCTTGGAAGGCTCTAAGGACGCCGATAATAGTTAATAGATGATCGCCTTAACCGAACATCTACAATCCGAGTTGAACGCATTGAATGATGCGTTGCTGATGGCGTCTATTTCCGAGCAGCCGGCTACGGATGTTGAAGCTTTGGCGGCAGTGGCTATGGATTACCTACAAAACGTCTGCGGCCATTATATGTCCCGTGAAGACGATGACAGCATGGCTGCGGTCGATATATTTGGTTTGTGCTGTGCGGGCTTAGACTACTTGAGCGAAGATGAAGCACTAGACGCCGAGGAGCGCATAGCCGTACTTAGCTCTTTATTCCTTCCGCTGGCAGATACGTCGGGTGTCGCGAGCATTGAATTGGCCATGGACTGGCTGCAGCGTGACGGTGCTGTTGAATTACTTGCGGCAGAAGAACGAGAGCGCATCGCACAAGCTTTGCTGCTGGCGCCAGAGTATACTGACGAGCCAGTCGTGCCTGAACCCACGCTAGAATCGTTAGCTGAAAACACCCCGTCCCCAACGTCTGAAGAAAGTATTGAGGTTGTAGACAAGCCCGACCTGGGCGAAGACCAGTTAGAGATACTGGGGCTGTTGTCGGCTGAATTAGAGGACATGGAAAATCAGCAGTCTGAACTTTTGGCCTTGATTAAGCCTGTCGTCGGCGCCGATGAAAAGAATATTTTGCTGAGCCTCGCTAGCCGCCACGAGCACTTGGCGAATGTGTGCGGCATGGTAAACCTACTCGGCCTGCAGCTATATTTTGGCCATATACAGAATAATTTTGAATATTTGGCTGCGCAGAGTGCCTGGGTGGATGGCGTTGAAGGCTTGCTAAAATCCAGTTTGAATTTGTCGCGTAAGTATATTGCTACACAGTTAGAACGGCAGGCGGGCACATTGCTGCTGTGTAACTGGGTCGACGAGAGCTGGCCCCTAGCTATGCCAGAAGATGCACATTTAATGGCTGGCGAAGCGCTGTTAAATGCGGATATGGGTGAGTTAGAAGATGAGCGCCCGCCGCGCAAAACCGTGGCTACTGCCGAAGACGTCACTCTATACGTGCCGGATGACGTAAATAGCGAGCTGCTTGATAGCTTGCTGCAGGAACTGCCAGAGCAGACGGCAGAGATGAGCGCGGCTTTGCAAAGCTGCATAAAAAACAAGTTCATGGACGACCTAGATACGGCGCGTCGAATTGCTCACACCCTAAAAGGGGCAGCCAATGTAGTTGGTATCCGTGGTGTGGCAAATATGACTCACCAGATGGAAGATATTTTAGATATCTTGTTCAAATATAATACCGTTGCCACGGGCAGCTTGGCGGAGGTGTTACTGGCCACGGCGGACTGCCTAGAGGGTATGTGTGAAACTCTGCTGGGGCAGGGAGATGCCCCAGAAGATGCTGTGGTGGTACTGCAGTCTATTCTCGATTGGGCCAATCACCTAGACGAAGGGGGTAAGGCGGCTTTAGAGAAGATGGCCACGGAGGCCCCAGTTGCCACACCTGTCTCAAAGCAAGAAATGAATGCGGATAGCCCCGCACAGCCGGAGGCTGCGTCTAAATCCCCAGCTAAAGATAAGCCCGAGGCGGAAGAAGAGCAGCGCAGCCTGCGAATTTCTTACTCTTTGATTGACGAGTTAATGCGTCTGGCGGGTGAGCATACAATTCTCTCGGGACAGATTCAGGAGCACACCGGCAATGCCGTTAAGCATATGCACGGGGTTAAGCAACGCAGCCAGTATCTGCATAATTTAACTCAAGAACTAGAGCAGCTGGTTGATGTGCGCCGCGTCGGTGTCGGCCAGCGTCAGGATACATCGGAGAGCTTCGACCCATTAGAGATGGAGGAGTATAACGAGCTGCACACGGTGACTCACCGCTTAGTGGAAGCCGTGAATGATGTATACGAACATATGGACAGTATTGAGCGTGAGCTGCAAAGTTTGAGCGACGCCAATGTTGACCAAGGGCGTATGAATGGCCAGCAGCAAGAGGTTGTCATGCAGACGCGCATGGTACCTGTGCAATCTGTGGTGCCGCGTTTGCAGCGTAGCGTACGCCAAGCTTGCCGCTTAGCGGGTAAGCAGATAGAGCTTGAAGTTGAAGGCGCCAATACACTGATCGATAACGATATCCTCTCTTCTTTAATTGATCCCATCATGCACTTACTGCGGAATGCGGTGGATCATGGCATAGAAGATACTCAAGAGCGCGCCGATGTAGGAAAACCAGCGGAAGCGTTGATTGTCTTGAGTTTTACTCGGAGAGGGGATCAGATTGTGGTCATTTGCCAAGATGATGGACGCGGCCTTGATTACGCGCGTATTCAAAGCAAGGCCCTAGAGCGCAACCTGTTACAGGCCGGGCAAGAGTATAGCCGAGAAGAGTTGGCGCATATTATTCTAAGCCCTGGTTTTTCTACCCGTGACGAGGTCACCCAGTTGTCGGGGCGCGGCGTGGGAATGGATGTTGTCAGCTCCGAAGTTATGCGCTTAAAGGGTGTATTGAATGTTAGCTCAACACCGAATACCGGCACTCGCTTTGAAATTGTCTTACCTACTAGCTTGCTTGCAGCCCATGCATTGTTAGTGAAAGTGGCTGAGCAAACCTTTGTTGTGACCAGTCACGGTGTTAACGAAGTTCTGTTTGCCGGCGAGGGTGAGTTGCAACACTTGGGTGACGAAATGGTTTACCGCTCGGGAGAAGATCTGCTCAAAGTGACAACTTTGGCCTCCTTGCTGAATATGCCTAATACAGAAATTAATATAAATGAGCATCATGTATTGATGCTGGTGGAAGAAAATTTGGGGCGCAAGGTCGCGATATTAATTGATGAAGTGGTGGATAGCCGCGATATTGTTATTAAGCCTTTGAGCAACTATTTCCCTAAAACATCAGGGGTAGTCGGCGCGACTATTTTAGGTGATGGCAGTGCGGTAACCGTACTCGACCTACCGGGTTTGGCGCGCACAGAAAACCAGGCCTATAGCTCTTCTACAGGAGAAGGCGGTATGGGCGACTCTGCGGCACAGAGCAAGGTCTCCATTTTAGTGGTGGATGACTCCTTGAGTACGCGTCGTTCCCTGTCTCAGTTTGTTGAAGATATGGGTATAGCGGTAGAAACGGCAAAAGATGGCATGGAGGCGGTGGAAGCGATTCGTCGCAACAAGCCAACACTGGTTTTGGCCGACATGGAAATGCCGCGTATGAATGGCTTGGAGCTAACCAGCCATATCCGCACCCAAGTGGAGACTCAAAATCTACCGGTGATCATGATCACTTCCCGGGCAACGGACAAACACCGCCAGCTGGCAATGGAAGCGGGCGTTACAGAGTACCTCAACAAACCCTACTCCGAAGAGCAGCTGTTGCAGTTGATTCACACCCACTTGCAGCAGGGCTAAGATGGCTCAGCTCAGTCAAAACCTCTATGTATTAATTGATATGGGCTCCTGGCGTATGGCCTTGCCCCAGTCTGATGTGGTCTCGGTTGAGTTGCTCAGTGATGCCATCTGTACCCGCAAAAAGCGCCGCCTCGTGTGGTGGATTAAATGGCAGGATAACCGGGTGGGAATATTGGCTTTAGATGAGCATGCGAATAGTGCCGATGTAGAAGATATAGACGGCAATGTGTTGGTGTTGCTCGGAGAGAGTAAGACGCCTGTACTGGGCTTGGCCTGTGCAAATTTAGAAGTTATTAATGCTGATGAAGTCAGTAATGAGGTCGCCCTGCCAACGGTGATGTCAAAGGCGCTAAATTTGTTTACCCACCTAGCAATGCATCGCGGCGAGTTGCTGTGTATCAGTGAGCTGTCTAAGTTGGAAGCCTATTTACAACAGGCGGTGAATTGATGAGTGAAACAGTACAAGCTTGGCTATTATGTGTGGCTCCAGGCGTATATGCAGTACTACCCCGTCAAGCTATGGGGCACTTGGTCGATGATTTTAGTGTAAGCAATGTACCGCAAGCTCCCGGTTACGCCAACCACGTGTACTTGTGGAAGGATAGAATATTGCCGGTTTTTAACCTATCCGCATTGACGCTAGGTGAGCGCCAGGCTCCACTGTTATTGGGTGTTGTTGCGTATAGGCGCGATACAGAGATTAAACAGGGCGCCATTGCCTTGTTTGAAGCCCCAAAATTAATTGGTGTGCCCGCTGAGTCAGCAGACTGGCCCGAGGGCCGCTGCCCTTGGCCAGCACTGGCTGATAGCTGTGTGACATTGCCGTCTTATGGTGCGTGCGCAATCCTGAGCACCGACAAGCTATTTAACTATTCGGCGCAGTGCTAAAATTCTAGCAGCACCTTAAGCGGGGGCTTGTCTTTGGAAATCTTTGTCCAGTACTCTTTGCTTATAACACCAAAGGAATTTGGAATTTTGGCAACCATTTTTGATAACAAGCGTTCACTGCGCACCTTGATAGGAGGGAGTGTGCCGTCGGTATGTTTGGCGCGGCGCCAGTGCAGGTCAAGTTGAGCGGGTTCTAGCAATAGAACTTCTAAGGCAAATGAAGTTTCTACATCGTGACCTGTAGCTAGAGCATAAGCTTTGGCTCTTTTGCCATTGGGCCAGCTCATTTTTCTTTTCAAATAGAGTAAGCGCAACTCTTTCATGGCGTCAGCGGGTTGGGCAAAGTTAGAATAGCTGTCGATGTGGGCAATGACGACACCCTCGCTGGCCTGCGCAGAAAGTGAAAATAGTATTGCGCTGACTAATGCTGCCGTGAGTTTGCTGTACATAACTAGGTCCCTGGATCTTATGGGTTTTTATTTTGCTGTACCCTATCTTAGCCATTAAGGAATTAACAGGGCTAATAGATCTTTTTAGGAGTTTTTTTCGGAATCAAAAAAGGCCAGCGATTAGCGCTGGCCTTTTTCGGTTAAGCGGCTGTTTTCGCTTAATCGTTGTGAAACTTCTTAGCGTTCTTAGCGTAGTCCAACAACATGTCACAAGGTGTGAAACGCATGCCAAACTCAGCTTCGTAGCGACGCAGCTGGTTAACTACCGCGCCAGCACCCAAGCTGTCGATCATGCGGAAAGGGCCGCCTGAGAAAGGTACAAAGCCGATACCGAAAATAGCGCCTAAGTCGCCGTCACGTGCGCAAGCAATCGTACCGTCTTCTAGACAGCGAACTGCTTCGTTGAGCAATGGCATGATGGAGCGACGCTGAATTTCTGAGTCAGAGATTTTCTTGTTAGGCTCAATGCCGAGCAGCTGGTAAGCGGCAGGATCAATTTCTTTCTGCTTCTTGCCAGTCTCTTGATCGTAAAGGAACATGCCCTTCTTGGTCTTGCGACCTAGACGGCCGTCGTCCATTAGCTTCTGAGACATCTCAGGAGCGGCAAAGCGCTCACCAAACTGTGCTTCTAGGTTTGGCTGTACCTTGCCGGCAACGTCTACACCTACTTCGTCTAGCAAGGAGATAGGGCCAACAGGGAAGCCGGCTTTCATCATCGCCTTGTCTAGCTGGTCTAGTGGTACGCCTTCCATCGCCATCCAAGAGATCTCGTTGGCGTAAGGGAACAGCATACGGTTAACGTAGAAGCCGGCGCCGTCTTTAACAACGATGCACTTCTTACCCTGAGCGCGGCCCAGTTCTACCGCAGTAGAGATAACCCAGTCGGCCGTTTTTTCATGCTTAACAATTTCTAGCAGAGGCATTTTCTCTACAGGAGAGAAGTAGTGCATCGCGATAACGTTTTCAGGGCGCTTGGCACCGGCAGCGATATCTTTCAGTGCTAGAGAGGATGTGTTGGTCGCGAAGATGATTTTGTCGTTACAGTTCTCTTCAACGTCTTTGATCATTTGATGCTTAAGGTCAAGGTTCTCAAATACCGCTTCTACAATGATTTCACAATCTTGCAGAGGAGCGTAGTCGATTACGCCCTGATACTTACTTAAGAAATCCTTGTGCTCCGCTTCAGTGATAGACTTGTACTTAAGCTTCTTGTCGGCTGCTTCTTTAATGTGCTTGTTGGCACCAGAGATACCCTTGTCGTCACGATCTTTGATTACAACTTCTTTCTTGCCGTTGAACAGGGTAACTGTTCCGATGCCAGCACCCATTAGGCCGCCACCTAATACGCCAACCTTGTTCAGGTCTACCGCTTCCGCGTCGGCGAACTTGGCTTTTGCCATGTCTTGGTCGGCAAAGAAAATGCTCATCAATGCGCGTGCAACCGGCGTCATGGCCAACTCGCCAAAGCGCTTAGCTTCGTACTTAAGACCGGCTTCTAGACCATTCTCTAGACCAAACTCGATGCAATCGATAATGGCGAGTGGAGAGGGGTAGTTGCCAAAAGTTTGCTTTTTAACCATCTTGCGCGCCTGGTCAAATACAACCTTGCGACCGACGGGGTTATCTTCTAGCAACTTGTCTTTGAGGTCTTTCTTGGCAGCAGAACGATTTGGATCAACCTTGCCGATCATGCTGTGCGCCATTTCAACGGCTGTGTCTAATAGCTTCTCAACCGGTACAACCTTGTCGACCATACCGTTCTTAACGCCCTTCGACGCTTTAACTTGCTTGCCCTGAAGGATTAAAGGCAACGCCTTCTGCAGGCCGATCAAGCGAGGTAGGCGCTGTGTGCCGCCAGAGCCAGGCAGTACACCTAACATCACTTCTGGCAGGCCAACAACGGTCTTCTTGTCGTCAGTGGCCACACGGCCGTGACAGGCTAGGGCTAGCTCGTAGCCGCCGCCAAGGGCTGGGCCGTGGATAGCAGCAATAACAGGCTTCTTGCTGTTAGAGATCTTGTCAAAAGTGATTTGACCCATGCGCGCTAGCTCTGCGGCACCGCCAGCAGAAGTGCAGGCTTGCAACATTTTAACGTCAGCGCCGGCAACAAAGGAGTTATCTTTGCCGCTGATCAAGATGCTGGCTTTAACTTTGCTGTTATTAGCGAGGTCTTCAAATACTGCGTTGGCTTCACCGGCGAAGGTGGCCTGCAATACGTTCATAGATTCGTTGGGAACGTCGATAGTGATGACGGCGATGCCATCTTTGCGAATGTCGACAGAGAATGCTTTATTAGTAGCAGTCACAAGTAACCCCTTTTAGGTTTGGTGATGGGCGCGGGCAGCTATGCTGCACCGCAAAAAACTAGACATGCACGATAAAAATAACGCGCCTAAGTGTCAATCCATTCCCTTGGCTATTTGCCCGCGAAAGGGATTTTAGGCGTCAAACAGCAGGAATTGGGCTGTTGGCTGTCAGGTGTGGCCTTTTTTATCTACTAACAGCAACAATGCAGGTAGGAAGAAAAAGTCAAAAATCACTGCAATAACAATCGTTAGCGCGGTCATTGCGCCCATATAGGCGTTCACATTGAAGTCAGATAGCGTCAGCAAACTAAAGCCGATGGTGAGTACCGCCGTGGTGATCAGTAGGGCGCTGCCGACGGTGGAGAAGGCATAGCGAATGGCATCGTTGGGTGACTTGCCGTCCTCACGGCGGGCGCGTAAATATTTACTGATAAAGTGAACGGTGTCATCAACCACGATGCCTAGGGTGACACTGAAGACCACGGCCACGGCTAGGTTGACCTCGGCGACAGTCATGCCCCATATGCCAAAGGCCATTGCGGCAGGGAATGAGTTAGGCAGTAAGCTGATCGCTCCAAAGCGCCACGAGCGCAGTGCTAGCAGTAGAGTCAGGGTCACGCCAATCAGGGCGATGATGGAACCCGTGATCATGCTGTTGATATTATTCAGGCCGATATGGGCAAACATTAAGGGAACAGAGCTGCCGTGACTGCCGTGGCGCGCAATATTAGGCGCATGGGTTTCTAGCCAGCTGACGGCGCGCTGCTCTAATGCAATCAGCTCTTGAGATTCAGCCTCGGCTACAATTGCAAGCAGGTGCAGAGAGGATTTGTCGAAATTAACTTGATTGTTTAGGTCCAGTCCATAGGGCAGGGACATCTCGTAGAGGAGTTGATATTGCGCCGCCAACGCCTTGCTGTCGGGGATGCGGTAGTGCTGTTCATCGCCCTGATTCATGTTTTTATTTAAGCGGCGAATCACGTCGATATAGGTGTCCACAAAGATGACTTCTGACTGGGATAAGTACCAATCGCCAAAATCGGCTACTTGCTGAAGGAACGCTGGCTGGTTAACACAACCGGGTTCACCACAGCTGAGGCTGTGAGCAATGCTTTGATTGCCGCTGAGATTGGCGGCGTGGTAGTCAGCGGCATCTCTAAAGGGTACCCCAGGCTTGAAGTAGCCCACGGTGTCATCGTTGATCTTGTTATTTGGCACTTGGCTGACAATAGCCGCAACGATCACTAAAGAAAACCAGAAGATAGGCTTTTTCTTTTGGATGACAAATTCAGCCACCCGTGCGCTTAACAGTTGCTCGGTATCGACTAAGGGCTTGCGCGTGCGCACTAAGCATACGGTGATGCTAGGCATTAAGGTCAGGGTCAGCAGCATAGCCAACATCACACCCACGGCGCAGATGGTACCTAGCTCGCGAAAGGGCGGGGAGTCTGAGAAATTTAGGCTTAAGAAGCCAATGGCGGTGGTAATACTGGTGAGGAAAATAGGTTGCAGGTTAATGTTCAATGAATCGCGCATAGCCTGTAGTCGATCGCCGCTGATACTTAGGTTGCGCAAATAGATCACCAGTAAATTCACGGCGTCACAGACGGCTATGGTCAGGATGATCACCGGGGCGGTAATGTTGACTTGGTTCAGTGCAAAGCCAGCCCAGCCATAAAAGCCCACAGTGCTTAAGGTGGCTGCGCCAATGATGATGACCACACCAATGACGCTGCCTATAGAGCGCAAGAAAAAGCCCAGTAGAACAACAATAATGCAGTACATCATCGGCACGAGGCTGGATGCATCATTGGTGGATGAGCTGACAAAGCTTTGGTTGATTACGGGCACGCCGAGCAAATGCACTTGATAGTCTGGGTGCTGCTGTAAAATTCGATCGCGAATTTGACGGCCAAAGGCAACCACTTCGGGAAAGGATTGATCCCGAGCTTGGCGTTGCTGAGCTTGTGTGTCGGTATTGGCCGTGACATCGACCCCAGGTGGTAGCTCGAGAGAGACATTGATGGCGCTTACGTGACCAGATTCGGAGACCAAGCGGTGCACGAGTTGCTTTTCGTTGAGTGCAATCGTGCGGATACGCTGTAGGTCGGCTTCTGTCAGTCTATCCGCATCGGGGACTAAATCTTCTACGATTAAGTCGTCACCATCGGCATAGCTGTTTTGAAAATTAGTGATAGAGTCTACTCGCACACCATAGGGCGTCTGCCAGGCTTCTTCAGTGGCCTCTGCAATGATTTTTAGGGCGGCCTGACTGAATACATTACCATCACTAGGGCCTATGACGATAGAAAGGTTGTCCGACTTGGTATAGGTGTCTTGGATCTCATCGTGAGCCAGCATTTGCGGATTGCCATCGGCAAAGAAAATTTTGTAGTCGCCCTCAAAATATAAAAACTGCATCCCTGCTGTCAATGCAACGATTAGAATTAAACTGAGTAGGGAGAAAAGACCGCGACGGTTGACCAAAAGTTGGCTGAGCTTGTCATTCATACTGCATTCCTTGTGACGAGATAAAACGAACTGAACAGGGAGTGTATGACGATGGGCTTATATTAAAAAGGGTATAACTGGCTAACAACTCGCCTAGTAATGGTTTTAGACACAGACACAAAAAAGGGAGGCAATGCCTCCCTAATATTACGCTGATGACTTGCCTAGTGCAGCAAGTTCATATCGGCACCCATCATCAAGCCGTCATCCATAAACATGTCCATCTCTGGCGCTAGGATATGTACATAGCGATCGAAATACAGGAACTGCTTGATCAGCAGGGCAAACTCGCGGGGAAATTTAATGCCGTGGTCTTTGCCGATGGCAACAATGTCCATCAACATTTTATTCACGTCTTGGTCTTCGTTGCCACCCAGCGTTAAGGTGCTGTCATTGATGCTTTCAACCTGTGTGAACACCGCTTTAATATCCGCAGATAGCTTATTAGTGTCGACTTTCTCGCTGGTCATACCAATTACTAGCATAGACTCGGCCATGGTCTTGTAATCGCGCGAGCTCGTCGCCTGAATAAAGCCGGTTACCGCACCCCAGGTCTCGGGGCGAATGCGCCCGACAATACCAAAGTCAATAAAACCGATACGGCCGTCTTCCAAGACCATTAAGTTGCCGGCGTGTACATCAGCGTGGAAGAACTCACACATCATCAAGCTTTGGAACCAAGTGTTCATCGCTAATAGTAAAGTGCTCTTCGGGTCAGCGGTGTTTTGCTTGATGGTTTCCAAGTCTGTCAACGGCACGCCAAAGAAGCGTTCCATGGTTAGTACTTTCAGGGATGTCGCTTGGTCGTAAACCTTGGGGCAGCAGACTTGTGTATTGCCAGAATTCTGTAGGAACTGAGCAAATATTTTCAAGTTGTTGGCTTCGTTCAAGAAGTCACACTCTTCCATCATCGTTGCTTGAATGTCGGCGATGATATCGCCCAGTGAGGCGCGCTGCATCTGAGGAACAAAGCGCTCTAATACGCGAGAGCCGAACAACAAAAAATTAAAGTCGGCAAGCAGCACGTTTTTGACGCCGGGCTTTTGCACCTTAATGACTACGTCTTCACCGGTGATTAATTTCGCGGCGTGCACCTGCGCGATAGACGCAGAGGCGAGTGGAGTTTCATCCACCCAGCTATAAATTTCGTTCAGCGGCTTGCCTAGCTCAGACTCAACCACTTTCTGGATATAGCTGAAAGGTAGCGTAGGAGTTTTGTCCAAGCAGCCCTCAAACTCCCTCACATACTCTTCAGGGAATAGTGAGGGTGAACTGGCGACAAATTGCCCCAGCTTGATGTAAGTAGAGCCGAGTTGCTCAAAGGTGCTGCGCAAGATCTTAGGCAGTGGTGGGCGGTCGCCCAGCAGCCACTTCACGCCAGTGCGCGACAGTACATTAGTAGTTTGAACCATGCGCAAAGCGCCCTTTAGGCCAAAATCGAGTTGCGTTAGTACTTCGTCCATTTTTTTTCTCATAGAGATTTGCAAGGCTTAACAGTATAGGTAGATGGTTTAGAGTATAACGCCTAGAAATGCTGTGCAGGCGTTGATTGTTAATCCCTTGGCGCGGGATGGCGCTATAATGCGCAAAAATTGGAGAAAGCATGAAGCATATATTAGTACTCGGCATGGTTGGCCTATCCGCATTAAGCTTGATGGGCTGTAAGGAACAGCCCGATTCCTCGGCAGTACCCGCTAAACCGGCTGTTGTACACAGCGAGCTAGGTGAAGCAGGCAAGTCCCTATATATCAGCAATGGCTGTATTGGTTGTCACGGCGCGGCGGGGCAGAGCCGTAACCCAGGTAAATTTCCGGTATTGGCAGGCAAGTCAGCAGAGCACTTGGTGCAGCAGTTGCAGGATTTTAAGTCTTACAAGCGCCGCAATGCGATGATGAGTTCGGTGGCGGTGAACCTGCAAGATGAAGATATGCCAAAAATAGCGGCCTATCTATCGGAGTTGTAACGCCTCTACCTTTTGTTTTTAGGCGCGTAATCCAGTACCGATATAGGTACTGCCTTGCGGATCGGGAACTCTGTAAACTCTTTGCGCTGAATAATATGCCCTAGGCGGCTTTCTATGGCGCAAAGGTTTTTGAAGTCGTCCTTGGAGACTAGTGATATTGCTTCACCCCTCGCCCCCGCACGCCCAGTGCGGCCGATGCGATGAATATAGTCGTCAGCCGGGTGTGGCAGGTCATAATTGACGACACGGCTCAGCTCGTCGATATCAATACCCCTGGCGGCAATGCCAGTGGCAATTAAAAATTGTAGCTTGCCCGATTTGAAGTCAGCCAATACATGTTCACGGCTGGCTTGGCTGCGCCCGCTATGTATCGCCTCGGCAATAATACCGCGCTTGCCCAGCTGTTCAACCAGCTTGGCGGCGGAGTGCTTCTTCTCGGTGAAAATCAGTGCCTGATCCCATGCATTATCTTTGATCAAGTGGCTGAGTAGGGCTGACTTGGTATCCTTGTCTACCGTGACCAGCCACTGTTCGATCTTCGGCTGGCTGGCGACGGAGGTGCATATTTCTTCGGCTTCAAAGCACAGAGTTTGAGCTAAGAAGCGCACATCATTGTTAATTGTGGCAGAGAACAGCAGGCTTTGACGCTGCTGTGGTAGGCGCTCAACGATTTTGTTGATGTCGTCGATAAAGCCCATGTCTAGCATTCTATCCGCCTCATCTAATATGAGTACTTCCAGCGCATCAAAATGTAGGGCGCGCTGAAAGGCCATGTCTAATAGGCGCCCCGGTGTGGCGACAACAACATCGACACCGTTTATCAGTTGTTGTTTTTGCGCTTCGATATCGCTGCCGCCATACATGGCTAGGGAGCCTAAATTTAGGTACTTGCCATATTGCGCAACGCTGGCTTCCACTTGCACAGCGAGTTCGCGGGTGGGGGTGAGTATCAATGCACGTATGCGCTTGCCGCGCAGGGTGTTGTCGCTAATTAGACTTTCTAATAGAGGCAGGACAAAACTGGCAGTTTTACCTGTGCCGGTTTGCGCCGAGGCGATTAGGTCTTTACCGGATAAAATCAGCGGGATAGCCTGTTGCTGAATGGCGGTAGGTTGCTTATAGCCAAGTTCGGCGACGGCTTTTGAAATGGGGGAGCTTAGACCTAGGCTTGAAAATGACATATGCAGTCTCGGTTGTGGGCTTGCATTATAGCAGCAAGCGATAGTGCGTTGATGCAGTGCGTTAAAGGTATCTTTTCAGGGTTTTGGCGGTTTTCCTTAGCCACAGGCTTTTGCGCATCGCCAAAGAACTTATATAGTGATTAAATGACTATTAGCAGAGATCAATAATGCCGACTCAATTTGCTAGAAGAGCAATCAACATACGCCGTGTCGCACAGCAGCTGGATAATGCCGAAAGCTACTCAGAGTGGCGCGACGCGGCACAGCTGCACGACCAGATCAGCGGCAGGACTAAGTGGATTGAGCGCGACGACTGCTCCTTATACGACAGCCCTGAACTGCGCATACGTCACGATAAGTTGCGCCAGCTAATTGATGCGAACAATTACCAGGAATTATTGTACGCCTTGAACGAAGGCGTACACGGCAATATGGGGGGCATGGGCCGCTCGGTACTATACAACCAAGCTAAATCCGGCACCAAGCAGTTAATTGATCAATACGTTGCAGCGGTGATTGAGTCTTTACAGCTAGTTGAGGCGGCCCCCGAAGCGCAAATTTCTCGCTTAGATAAAATAGACTTCTTTCGCCGCGCCAGCCATTGTTACGGGCGCTCCGCTCTAATGCTCAGCGGTGGTGCCGGGGTGATCTATTTTCACCACGGGGTAGCGCAAACCTTGGCGAATGAAAACCTGCTGCCGAATGTATTGTCCGGCGCCAGCGCGGGCTCCTGGATTTGTGCGCAGCTGGGCACCATGACCGATGAGCAGCTGCGTGCAGGACACTTCGATAAGTTTCGCTATGCCGTACCTTATACGGATAAAGTGCGTGCGCCTTTATCGATACTGGCGGGGGTCAACGATGACTTTGCCGTGTTAGATGTCAAGCAAATGGCCATGGACAGCTTTTCTAATGATATGACTTTCCAAGAGGCCTATGAGCATACTGGGCGCTATATCAATATCTCTATTGCCCCTGCAGAGAAGCACCAGTCTTCACGTTTGTTAAATGCCATTACCTCTCCCAATGTATACATCAAGTCTGCGATTGATGCCTCCAGTAGTATCCCCGGGGTATTGCCGCCGGTGACTTTATACGCCAAGGGGTCTAACGGCCGGCCGAAGCCCTACTTGCCCTCGCGCAAATGGGTAGACGGTTCATTCTCGCAAGATTTGCCCGCCAAACGTCTGGCCAGATTGTTTGGGGTTAACCACAATATTGTCAGCTTGATTAATCCCATGGCTACGCCCTTTGTTAATGATCCCAAGGCGCAGCGGCGCCAGAACCTCATTCGTACTTTAGTCTCATCACCATTACTGCATGCAAGTAAAGAAGTACTGCTGAGTGTCGAGGACTATGCCTCAAAATTAGGGGCCAGCTTTATTAGCCCGGCTATACTCATCGCCCACGCGGTACTGGACCAAGAATACACGGGGGATATTAATATACTGCTGACTAAAAAAGACTTCCGCTGGTTGAATGTGCTTTTCTCTTATGAAGAAAACGACATAGAAAAATTGATCCTGGCGGGCAAGCGCAGCACTTGGCCAAAAATCGCGATGATTAAAAACACAACGATGATTGCTAAAACCCTAGATGGGGTTTTAGAGCGCTTGGATGCGGAGCATGTGGCGGGAGATAGTGGGGTGGCTAAGCATTTGATTCGCACGGCGTAGATAAATGTGGATGGGCTGATTTATCCTTTTTTACTATCGCCCTGTATACAGCGCCCTCTGGGCTCGTCACTCTCGTGCAGTACGATATCTGAATGCAGGAACTGTGCGGCCTCAGCAGAGCCTTGAACTTTCGCGGAACTGCGCTCTAACATTTCGGCTTCAAATTCAGTTAATACACTCTCCCTGATGCCTGCTTGCCTCCATTGCGATGCAGGCCGGCAGCCTTTGGCAATTGTCCTTGCTAGAGCTAGGGCATCGAGTAGTGCTTGATTTGCGCCCTGTCCTTTGAATGGACTCATGGGGTGGGCAGCATCTCCAAGCAATGTTACTTTGTCTTCCTTCGCCAGCATTTCTGGTTTTAGCAGTGCCCTGTCGTATACGGGGTAACCCGAAATCTGATTTGCATGGGTTGCCACTAAAACCTGCGGAATGGGGTCATGCCACTGACAGCGTTGCAGCGCTTCTTGCTTGAGTGCTTGAGGCCCTAGGGCGCTCAAGGCCTCAGCCTCATTTTCTGACATGGGAAAGCTTAGCTGCCACATCACCGAGTCGGCGGCATAGGGCATCATGTAGATGCGTTCATTGCCATTAGCGGTTTGGAACACCGTGGCGGAGTCCAGCAAAGTGCTATCAACGTTCTTTATATTTTCTAAAGGGCATATCCCCAAAATTACAATACAATTTAAATAACGCAGAGGGGAGATCTCCTCGCCAATCAGCAGTTTTCGCACTGAACTGCGAATACCATCCGCTCCAACGACAAGGTCTGCCTTGGTGTGTTTTATACCCTCATTTACCTGAAAGCTTAAATCGACAGCTCCTGATTCATGTTCTTTAAAGTCTACTAGCTGGTGTCCCCACTGTACCGCATCGTGCCCCCCAAGCTGTTCAAGCAGGGCTAAGCGCAAGGATTGCCTAGCTATGTGCACATTGGTGCGCTTGGTTGTTATTTCGGGCAGGCCTAGCTTCCGCACGCCCCATTCACCAATTACTTTGCCTTCGGTGGTATGCACCAAATGGCGGGTGGAGACTACGCCCTCATCTAAATAGAAAAGTCCCAAGCCATCGATCGCTCTGCTTGCCTGTTGCAGGGTGAGGCCATAGCCCTGAGAGCGGACCTCAAAGCCGTTGTCGCGTTCATAAAGCGTAAATGGAATACCGCGGTGTAAACAGGCCACGGCGAGCGCCACCCCGCCTATGCCACCACCAATGATGGCGACGTGGGGGTGATTTTTACTGTCAGCTAGAGGCTTGTCGGCAGAAGGTATTAAGCCTGACCCCTTACAGTTCAAGCAGTCATCGAGATGGCCACTGGGGCGCACGGGAACGGTTCCGTCGCGCCCCGATTTTTCGAAGTAATCCAGCTCTCTCTGATAGCGCAGCCGGACTTTCTTGCGCAGCCGCCTAGGTTTTTTGCCGCGCCCCTGGCACTCAGGGCAGGTCGCCCAGCTGGCTTGTTTATTTAACAAGCTCTATGCCGTCGCTGACAATTTTTATGACACCCTGCTTATACAAGCTGCCGATGGCTTGTTTGAATACTCTTTTGCTGACTTGAAATTCATACTCAATATCAGCAGGAGAGCTCTTATCGTTAAAGCTGCTTTTGCCGCCAGCCGCCTTAAGGTGTTGGACGATTTTTTCCGTCGTAGACGGAACATGCATGCCTTTAGGTGGTTGCATGGAAATATCTATTCTGCCGTCTTCGCGAATAAATTTTATATAGGCTTTCAGCTCTTGGCCGACCTCATACTCATCGTAAACTTGGTTGCCATACACCAAGCCGATGTATTCATTGTTGATAACGACATCCATACCCAAATCGGTAAAGGCGTCTATTTCAATGTTTACCTCCTGCCAGATGGAAAAAACGCCGGGTTCTACGGTTTCTTTTAGGAAGGTGTTGTTGTCTGTCATTTTGGTGCCTTGTTTGGTTCTTGCTGGCGGCGACCAAAACAGCTTGAGTGGTGCCTAGTGTGGTTATTATAACTGGATTTGTAGAGTTTTATGCGGATAGGCTGAGAAGAAGTGTTTTTAGGTTGTCCGCATTGATGTTAGAGATTGTCTGCCTAGTGCAACGCAGTGGAGTGATTGTGAACGCATTTGTTAAGTATTTTTACGAGCATGCTCAAAATTGTTTTTAACTTGAACCAAATATATAACCCAAACACCAAGCACAATATCCACGCCGGCACAAAATGATGGCCACCATACTGGAACCCCAGAGTTATTAATTAGTTGTACATGAAAAAAGTCAAAGACTCCGTGAAGACAAATACCTGCTCCAAGTAATAATGGCCAACGCAATGCACCTGCCAAAGCAATAACCGAAAAAACAGAAGCTATTGTTATTTCTATAGCCATAGCCTCTAAAGAGATAAATGAAAATAGAACATAATAGCTTGCAATGACAATTAAAATTGTAGCAAAAAAACTTCGGTCTCGATCAAATTTTGTTACTTGGCCCGCAATAGCTAATACTATTGCTAAAACAACACCTACACCAAATGCGATCATTACCTTTCCTCCTTAGGCAGTTAATGCCCAAAGCAGTGGTGCGCGCTAGCGCGTCCAGCCCGCAACGTGGAGCGATTGTGCCCAAACTTGTTAAGGGTCTGTAACATAGACTAAGTACCTATATTTTTTATCCATGACGTAATCTAGACTAAAAATAATTATTGTTGAAGGAATAAGATACCAGAAACTATCGAGTAAGATTGGAACACCTATCCATAACATGCCAAAAGAAAATGAAATTATAGATAGCGAAGAATTTTTCTTTACCTTCGAAAGTTCACTACATTTTGGACACTTCTTTTTTCCAAATGGCCATAAATATATCTTATTGAAGTTAATGGTGTCTTCTTTACAATATGGACAGATCATATAAGCCCCTGGTCTTACCTACTAAAAGTAGACACCAGTTTAGGTGCATCTTTCGTAATAATTATTTTCATATTCAACAGGGCTGATATTGCCATTCGTTGAATGCTTTCTCACTCGATTGTAAAACATTTCTATATATTCGAATACACTTGAGTAAGCCTCGTTAATACACTGGTATGTACAAGCATAGACCTCTTCAACTTTCAGTCTTGCGAAAAATGACTCCATGGCTGCATTATCTCAACAATTACCTTTACGACTCATGCTGGGCGTAATGCTTTCATCATGCATAGCCAGTACGTAATCACTAGCTCGATACTGTACACCTTGATCTGAATGTAAAATCAGGTAAACGGCAAAATGCTATTTTACTTGAATTAGTGAGCAGTATTGCTGAGTTTTTCTATTTTTCTACAGCCTGAACGCCCGCCACACAGGCGAGCGAAGCGAGTCCAGGCAAATGCGTCTTTTGTATTTGGCGATTGTGCTGGTGTTTGTTAGAGCCTTTAATCATCATCGAACATCTTCGATCTGTAGAATTTTTCCATCTCATGACGTTTAAGAAATTCAATTTCCCTCTTCCTTCTATAAAGCTGCCTAAAAACTGTCAGCATGACCATAGCAGCGATCTGGACCCCAGCAAGAATAAATAGAAAGTTAGAGTCAAAAAGCTTGTTTATAGTAGAAAGGGGGCTCACTTTTCTCTCACTTGCTGCTTGTATATCTTGATTAAATAAATCAAGAAGGCTATTGAGTGCAGTTATAGCTGTTTCATGATCGCCACTTCTAATTGATTTAGCTAGTTCATTTGCTACATTTTCATGAACACCAGAGTAACCATCCAGTCCGTCAAAGCTCATATTTGAATAAATTTCATCAAAAACCTTCTTATACTCATTCTTTTTTTCAAATTCGAGATAAGAGCTATTGATGATATTAAATTCTGCTTTTTGGATTATCTGGAGCACACTGATCTTATTTGGCAGCTTTTCTTCTCTAGTTCTCAAATCTATCAGGCGAGCCAATCTAGGTATATCAACAGAGTTATTATTAATGACATGCTCTTCAACAATTTTAACGACGTTTTGAACTACCGAGCGCTCGCGCTCCAACGCCGCTTGCAAGGCCTGCTCTTCGCCTGTTTTTAACTGATACCAAGCAACGACTATTGTCGCAATAACACCAACAAGTGTAGTTACGACAGGGATAACCCATTTCTTTTTTTCAGGGTCCTTTGATGGTTGATACTGGTTTATAACAACATTGTCACCACTTACAGAGACACTGTCTTTTCCAACTTTCTCTTCTTGAGTCATCGTTTAATCCGTATTCGATATTGCTGCGCTCTAACGCTTTTGGCACAGGTGACGCGTTAGCGGCGTCCAGCCCGCAGGGCGATTGTGCCCAAACTTGTTATGCGAATTTTGCATATAAAAAACCTCCGCCTACAACAAACACTAAAAATAGAACAAAAGAAATTCCAGCTAGCTTAAAATCTATGGGTTCCATACCTAGAACGTTCTCCTCTTTTTCAGTGAAAACTTCTTTGTCGGTAAAAAAATGCATGTATGTGGGGACGACTAGAATAATAAAAAGAAGTCCTCCTACAATACATTGTTGCCACAAAGATAACCCTGCCCAAAGCATTTGGAATGAGTGAAGTGCATCTTGTGGATTCAGTTGTTTATTCATTATTTATCGCATAACGCCCGCATTTGCGGCGGTTTTGTAGTGAGGCACGAGCGAAAAAACCGTCCAAGCCACGCAGTGGCTGTGGCAACATGCGCTTGTTATAACTTTTCAAGTTTACCTTCACCTGACTTTGACAAAGTGCATTTAAAGTTAACGCCTTCTTTGAAATCTATAACTAAGGCTGGAAAGTAACCATCATCAGATTCTAGTTGGGCAAGAGTATTTTTAATGTAGTACTTAACATCTGCTTTACTGAAGTAAGTTTTAGCCACCAATTTTGGAGGAGTTGTGTCCTTTCGGATAATTGCTAAATGACTCGCATTACCCCGATAAAAGCCAACAGGTATCTCTACGCCCTCACTTTCACAATGTTCTTCAATAAGTAACGAATACTTTCCTTTCATACCGTGCCTATGAGTTATAACAGCTAATTCAACTGCACCATTCGTTATATACGCTTTGCAGTTGTTTTCTGAGCTTGGTTTATTAAGGGTGAGGAATCTATCTTAATATCAATGGCTTAGCAATTTTTTGTAAAGATAAGCTTCTGCCAATCACGCATTACGCGCGTATATTTCTAAAGCTGTAATTTTCTTATCTTATTGATTTTAAAGAATAATCTATGGGTTGCGTGTGTTTTCGGTTGCTTGTCTTTTGGCTGAGCTGGGCTATACCTTGTTATAAGAGCGTTAAGGTGGCTGCGATGAATAATCAGATCGAAGATGTTCCCGTTTATATCCCTCCAAAATCTAACAAGTTCACACATAGGCTGCGGCAGTTTATTCGGGCGCAAAATAAGGCTTGGGCGACCGAGAAAACCTACGTTCACTGGGCGAAGCGATTTATTCACTTTCATGGGGATAAACACCCTGAATCAATGGGGGCCTTAGAGGTAGAAGAGTTTTTAACTCATTTGGCCGTTAACGATCATGTGTCTCCCAGTACGCAGTCAACGGCATTAAATGCAATTGTCTTTTTGTATAGACAGTTTTTGAAACGTGATCTAGGTGAAATGGATTTTCAGCTTTCTCGCCGAGTTCGCCATGTGCCCGTCGTTTTTAGTGAGGGGGAGTGCAGGCAAGTCATTACCAAATTAAAGGGTGTCTATAGATTGATGGCGGGTTTGATGTATGGCTCTGGGTTGCGGGTGTCAGAGTGTTTACGCTTGCGGGTCAAAGATATAGATTTTGATCGCAATGAGTTAGTGGTCCGTGAAGCCAAGGGCGGCAAGAGTCGCCGCACGATGTTGCCATTAAGCTTAAAAGACTTACTTCGCGAGCAGGTACAGCGTGTTTCTTTATTACACGAACAGGATACTAACGATGGTTATGGTGAGGTATACATGCCCTATGCCTTGGCTCGTAAGTATCCAGTGGCAGCAAGGAGTGTAGCGTGGCAATTCCTGTTTCCCTCTGCGCGTATTGCCAAAGATCCCCGCTCGGGTCAGTGGCGCCGACATCATGTGCATAGCAGCTCTATTCAGCGTGCCGTGAAGCAGGCTGTTGCTCATGCAGGCATTCACAAGCTGGCCAACTGCCACACTTTCCGCCACTCCTTCGCGACGCATTTACTAGAGAGTGGCAGCGACATTCGCACGATCCAATCCTTACTCGGCCATGCGGATGTGGCGACCACGGAGATTTATACCCATGTATTGAATAAGGGCGGCTTGGGTGTGCAAAGTCCTGTGGACTTGCTGGTGGCGCATTAGTGATGAGTGCAGTGTAATGCGGATAGCCTAAAACATATCCATCGGATCAATATCCAAGGACCAGCGAACATTGCGGCTTGCCTTGCTGTTCTCACAGGCGTAGCGCAGCTGGCCTAATTGCTGGTGCAGGGCGCGTCTATCTTTTGATTGTAGCAATAGTTGGGCTCTAAACTTGCCCGCGCGGCGCTCCATCGGTGCGGGTATCGGGCCGAGTAAATCGACGCCCTGTATTTTACTCAACTGCGCTACGCGTTCGGCCAAAAAGTCCATCGCCATTTCCTTTTGCATCGCCTCTGCACGCAGCAGGGCGAAGTGGTTGTAGGGCGGTAGCCAGGCTTCTTTGCGCTCTAGCATGCAGGCTTTGGCGAATTCTCCGTAACCTTGGGTAATCAGAGTATGTAGCAATGGGTTTTCAGGTTGGCTGCTTTGTAGCATAACGTGCCCTGGCAGCTCTTCTCTGCCCGCGCGGCCAGAGACTTGCAGGATCAGCTGGGCCATCTGTTCGGTGCCGCGGAAATCGGCGCTAAAGAGGCCTCTGTCGCAGTCTAAGATGCCGACCAGAGTGACTTTGGGGAAGTGGTGGCCTTTGGCCAGCATTTGTGTACCGAGCATGATATGCGCACGGCCTTCGGTGGCCGCTTTGAGGTGTGCTTCTAATGAACCCTTGCGGCGGGTGCTATCGCGGTCGATGCGGATAGTCTCGTAGTCGGGGTAGAGGCTCTGCAGCTCTTGCTCCAGCTGTTCCGTACCCAGACCAATCGTATCTAGTTCAGCATAGCCGCAATCGGGACAGTGGTTGTCGGGGCGTTGCTCTGCGCCGCAGTGGTGGCAGCACAGGCGTCTCGGCTGGCTGTGCAAGGTCATGCTGGCGTCGCAGCGTTCGCACTGGGCGTGCCAGCCACAGCCGGGGCAGCTCAGCATAGGTGCAAAGCCACGGCGATTCAGGAACAGGAGTATCTGGTTGCCCTGTTCTAAATGCT
>Ga0105356_10001325_pt1 | contig 24485 bp, 23 predicted proteins | sample GOMGulsemesocosm_3_FD_83502 | JGI IMG/M metagenome (GOLD analysis project Ga0105356, IMG submission 83502) | Methane-oxidizing microbial communities from mesocosms in the Gulf of Mexico - GOM9D Gulf of Mexico | ecosystem: Environmental > Aquatic > Marine > Cold seeps | place: Gulf of Mexico... | reverse complement strand
CTTGCTCTCCATCTCGAAGGGTAGTATCAAAAATTTGGACTTTATTATCTTGCATGACGACTGTATAGTTTTTTTATATAAATCAAATTTATATATTGGCTTTCCTTTACCAAGTTGTTTATCGTTGTGTTTTACGATGTTAAACCTTTTTAGCGGCAGGGTAAAAATCTGATAATCAGTAAATTAAAATGAAATCTAATACATCGTCCAACAATCAAAATGATTCGCTTTTTGTACTTGTTAAGTCCTTAACGAAGTCAGAAAAGCGTCAATTTAACTTGTATGTGGGTAGATTGGATGGAAATACTGAGGCGAAGTTTCTTTCTTTATTTAAAATTTTAGATAAAATGAAAATATACGATGAACGCGTGATTTTAAAAAGCGGAATCGTAGCAAAACAACAATTATCAAATTTAAAGGCACATTTATACAAACAGTTATTAATTAGTTTGCGTTTAAATCCGGCACATCAAAATATTCGAGTTCAGATAAGAGAGCAGCTAGATTTTGCAACTGTTTTATATCAAAAAGGATTGTACAAACAAAGTTTGAAATTATTAGATAAAGCCAAAACTATGGCATTAGATAATGACGAGAAAAACATTGCTTATGAAATTGTAGAATTAGAAAAAGTAATAGAAACTCAATATATTACTCGAAGTATTAGTACACGTGCTGATGAGCTTTCTAAACAATCAAAAGAACTAAGTCTTCAAAATGTAATTACTAGTAAGTTGTCAAATTTATCGCTGCAACTATATAGTGTTTTGTTAAAGATTGGCTATGTTCGAAATGACAACGAACTACAACAGATAAACGATTATTTTACTAAAAGAATGCCGCAATATGAGTATGATTCTTTGGGGTTACGTGAAAAACTGTGGTTGTACAAAGCACATTTATGGCGAAGTTTTTTAACACAAGATTTTTTGCAATCTTATAAGTATGCAAATAAGTGGGTGAATTTATTTAAAGAAAACCCGAGGATTATAAGTTTACATCCGGTATTTTACTTAAAAGGAAAAAATTACTTATTAGAATCGTTGTTTTTTATCAAACACTATAAGAAATTTAAAGACGAGTTGTATAATTTTGAGCAAGAAATCCAACGAAAAAACATTCCACTAAATAGCAACACTGAAATATTAATATTTCAATATTTCAATGCAAATAAATTGCATTTGCATTTTTTAGAAGGAACTTTTAAAGAAGGAGAATATTTAGTGGTAGAAATTGAGCAAAAAATAGCACTCTATAAAAACAGACTGGACGATCATCATATTGTAGTGTTGTATTATAAAATTGCTTGTTTGTATTTCGGGATGGGAGAAAATAGAAAATGCATTGCCTACTTGTCTAAAATAATTAATACTAAAACGGTAAAGTCGGGAGTAGACTTACAGTGCTTTGCTCGGGTATTGAACTTAATTGCGCATTACGAATGTGGACTTGATTATCACCTAGAACGTCAGTTTAAAGAGACTTATAAATTTTTACTAAAGATGGAAAATTTACAAGCGGTGCAAAAAGAGTTTATTGTTTCTATTAAAGCATTGAGTGATGTATATCCTCATGAAATAAAAAAAGAATTTAAGAAAATTCACACACGTTTACAGAAATTTGAAACTCATCCGTATGAAAAAAGAGCCTTTTTATATTTAGATATTTTGTCTTGGTTAGAAAGCAAAATAGAAAATAAAACGGTTGGAGAAATTATAAGAGAGAAGTCTAAAAAATACATTCATTAAACCACTTTTCCTGTTGTTATTTCGAATGAGAAATATAGAAATTTACGATTCAACTAGGCTATTCGAAGATCTCTCAATCTTAAAAACTTATTTCAAAAGGATATATAGGTTTTCATTTTGAATGACGTTTAAAAATTTACTTTTTTAATGCCAATTGAATCCTTTTTCTAACAACGTCAACTTCTAATACTTTCACAATAATTTGTTGATTTAGCTGCACAATCGCATTGATGTCTTTTACAAAAGTATCAGATAAATTAGAAACATGAATTAGTCCACTTTCCTTAATACCGATGTCAACAAAACATCCAAAATTAGTAATGTTATTTACAATTCCAGGCAACAATTGTCCCTCTTTTACATCAACAATTGTTTTTAAATTCTGATTAAAAGTAAATACTTTGGCTTTTTCTCTTGGATCCAATCCTGGTTTTTCTAATTCGCTAATAATGTCTTGTAGCGTTGGTATACCAATAGTTGTAGAAGTATAGTTTTGTAGATTTATTTTACTTAAAAGCGTTTTGTTTCCGATGAATTCTGAAACGTTGGTTTTTAAATCTTTTGCCATTTTTGTGACCAATGCATAACTTTCTGGATGAACACCAGAATCATCCAACGGATTTTTAGCATTCTTTATTCTTAAAAAACCAGCAGATTGCTCAAAGGCCTTTCCACCTAAACGAGCTATTTTTTTAATTTGAATTCGAGAAGTGAATGAACCGTTTTCGTTTCTGAAATTCACAATATTTACTGCCAACTTTGGACCAATTCCAGATACATAACTCAACAAAGACTCACTTGCAGTATTGATGTTTACACCAACCGTATTTACACAGCTTTCTACAATAGTATCCAATGATTTTTTCAGTTTTGTTTGATCAACATCGTGTTGGTATTGTCCAACTCCAATAGATTTAGCTTCTATTTTAACCAGTTCAGCCAAAGGGTCAGCCAATCTTCTTCCGATAGAAACAGCTCCTCTAACCGTAATATCATAATTAGGGAATTCATCTCTAGCAATTTTTGAAGCTGAATAAATAGAGGCTCCTGCTTCATTTACTACATACACCTCTACCTCATTCTTAAATTGAATTTTACGAATCAATTGCTCGGTTTCTCTAGAAGCAGTTCCGTTTCCAATCGCAATGGCTTCAATCTTATATGCATCTGTTAAAGAGCTTATTTTCTTTATGGCCTCGGTAAATTTATTTTGCGGGGCATGCGGGTATATTGTTTCATTATGTAGCAATTCTCCTTGCTTATTTAAGCAAACTACTTTACACCCAGTTCTAAAGCCAGGGTCAATTGCTAAAATGCTCTTTTCACCCAAAGGGGCACCTAACAACAGTTGCTTTAAGTTGTTTGCAAAAACAGCAATGGCCGCTGTATCAGCTTTTTCTTTTGCAATAGACAATGCTTCATTTGATAAAGAAGGATACAATAAACGCTTGTACGAATCTTGTATAGCTTCTTTAATTTGAATTGCACATTCATTTTGAGAACGAATGATTTGGTTTTCTATTCTATTAAGTAATCTTTCTGATTCTAATTCAATTTTCACACGGATAAACCCCGCTTCTTCGGCGCGTAAAATGGCCAATAATCTGTGTGAAGGAATTCGTTGTAAAGATTCGCACCAATCAAAATATTGTTTGAATTTTTGAGCTTTTTCGCCTGTACTGAGCGCAGCCGAAGTATCGCTTGCTTTTGTTTTAATTACTTTGGTACTAATTGTAGCAAAACGTTCTAATTGCGTTCTGATGTTATTTCTAATATCTGTGCGTTCGTTGATCCATTCGGCAATGATAAAACGAGCGCCTTCTAATGCTTTTTCTGTGCTTTGAACTTCATTTGAAGTGTATTTTAAAGCAGTATGTTCTAAGTCGTTTATATGTTGGCTCATCATCATTTTAGCCAACGGTTCTAATCCTTGTATTCTTGCTGTTTCTGCTTTCGTTTTACGCTTTTTCTTAAAAGGCAAGTACAAATCTTCTAAAGAAGTCAACTCTCGAGTTGCTGTAATTTTTTGTTGGATCTCTGTTGTTAAAGCACCTTGCTCTATTAAAGCTTTTAAAATTGCTTTTTTACGTTTTTCTAAGGTTTCAAATACCTCTTTGTATTTCACAATATCACCTATTTCTACTTCATCTAAATTACCAGTACGCTCTTTTCTATAACGGGCAATAAACGGAATGGTACAATCTTCCTTTAACAATTCAAGCGTATTTTGAATTGACTTTTCAGAAAGTTGTGTTTGTTGGGTGATGTAGTTTAGAAGTTGCATTGTGAAAAAGGAATTGTATTAAAAGTAAAAACCTCACAGAAAATCTGTGAGGTTGCTAATATAGTAAATGATAGTTTTCTTTTAAGAAACTTGTCCTCCGTTTTCAATTTTTTCAGACGGTTCTACAAAGGCTAATTTTCCTTCGGGAGTATCTGTCATTAGAATCATTCCTTGGCTTTCTACACCTCTTAATTTTCTTGGTGCTAAATTGCACAATACTGTCACTTGTTGTCCGATAATATCTTCTGGTTTAAAGCTTTCTGCAATTCCAGAAACAATAGTTCTTACATCAATACCAACATCTACTTTTAATTGTAATAATTTTTTAGTTTTGGGTACTTTAGTTGCTTCAATAATTGTCCCAATTCTCATGTCTAACTTTGTAAAGTCGTCAAACTCTATCGTTTCTTTTTGAGGTTCAAGAACTTTATTTGCTTGTTCGTTTGCTGTCTTTGTAGCTTGTAGTTTTTCTAACTGTGCTTCAATTTCTTTGTCTTCTATTTTAGCGAATAATAATTCTGCTTTGTTAATTTGATGATCAGCAGAAAGCAATACTTCTTTAGAAGAAATATCATTCCAAGTTAAGTTCTCATCAAGATTTAACATGTTTTTCAACTTTACAGAAGTAAATGGTAAAAAAGGCTCACACAATACTGCCAATCCTGCAGCAATTTGCAAGGCAACATTCATAATAGTTTTTACACGTTCCTCATCAAGTTTAATAACCTTCCAAGGTTCTTCATCGGCCAAATATTTGTTGCCTAAACGCGCCAAACTAAGCAACTCTTGAGAAGCTTCTCTAAAGCGATAACGTTCGATAGATCTAGAAATGGTGTTTGGAAATTCTTTTAATGAGGCCAATGTTTCTTCATCTACTTCAGAAAATTTACCAGCAGGTGGTACTTGCCCTCCGTAATATTTATTAGTCAATACAATAACACGATTGATGAAATTTCCGAAAATAGCTACCAATTCGTTGTTATTTCTTGCTTGAAAATCTTTCCAAGTAAAATCGTTGTCTTTTGTTTCTGGCGCCGTTGCTGTTAAAGCATAACGCAATACATCTTGTTTCTCAGGGAAATCTTGTAAATATTCATGCAACCAAACCGCCCAGTTTTTAGAAGTCGATAATTTATTTCCTTCTAAATTTAAAAATTCATTTGCAGGAACATTCTCTGGTAAGATATAATCTCCATGTGCTTTTAACATTGCAGGGAAAATGATACAGTGGAAAACAATATTGTCTTTTCCTATAAAATGCACCAATTTGGTGTTCTCATCTTTCCAATATGGTTCCCAATTGGTGTTGTTTTGTGCAGCCCATTCTTTGGTTGCAGAAATGTATCCAATAGGTGCATCAAACCAAACATACAATACTTTTCCGTCTGCTCCTTTAACAGGTACTGGAATTCCCCAGTCTAAATCACGTGTTACAGCTCTTGGTCTTAAACCATCATCAATCCAAGATTTAACTTGCCCTAACACATTTGGTTTCCAATCATTTTTATGTCCTTCTAGAATCCATTCTTTTAAAAATGCTTCATGTTTATCCAACGGTAAAAACCAGTGTTTGGTTTCTTTTAAACTGGGAACATTACCTGTAATAGAAGATTTTGGGTTGATTAAATCTGTAGCATTATGAGTGGTACCACAGTTTTCACATTGATCTCCATAACTTTCTTCATTTCCACATTTTGGACAGGTACCAACTACAAAACGATCAGCTAAATATTGATTTGCTTCTGCATCGTATAATTGCTCTGTTACTTCTTCTATAAATTCACCATCATTATATAATTTGGTAAAGAAATCAGAAGCAGTGTCATGGTGCACTTTTGCAGATGTTCTAGAGTAATTGTCAAAAGAAATACCAAAATCTGAAAAAGAAGTTTTAATAATATTGTTGTATTTATCAACAACTTGTTGTGGTGTAATTCCCTCTTTTTTCGCTTTAATTGTAATAGGTACTCCATGTTCATCAGAACCACAAACAAACAAAACGTCTTCTCCTTTTTGACGTAAATAACGTGCGTAAATATCTGCAGGAACATATACTCCAGCTAAATGTCCAATATGAACAGGTCCGTTAGTATAAGGTAAAGCAGCAGTAATCGTATATCTTTTTGGAGTATTCATTGTCTTTCTTTTGCGAATGTGAATTATCAGTTTTGGACTGATTTTTGAAACGCAAAAGTACGGAAAAGCAATGTAAACTCATTTTTTTAAGCGATCAAAAATAGATACATTTACAATTATTGGATTTTAGATTGCTAGAACCAAGAAACAAGACAGAATTTGAATACAAGAAAGAAGCAGAATATGAAAATCAAAATATTTTTTTTCACATTATTAATAGTGTCAGTAATAACAAATGCGCAGGTAGAAAAAGAAGCGCTAGCCTTAAAAGACACATTAGCGGTAAAAAAAGCATTAGAAGTTAAAGATTCTGTAGTTGTGAAAAAAACAACAATAACACAGCCAGATTATTTACAAAAAGGAGACACCATTGCTATTGTAGCACCTGCGGGAATTTTAAAAAACCGAGAAGAGATTATTAATAAAGCAAAATATTTGGCAGAAAGTTGGGGGTTGCATGTGGTTTATGGGAAAAATTTATTCAATCAAGGACATCATTTTGCAGGATCGGATGAAGAGCGAGCGAGTGACTTTCAGAAAGCATTAGACAACCCAAATATCAAAGCAATTTGGGCGGCAAGAGGAGGTTACGGATCTGTTAGAATTTTAGATAGATTGAATTTTACAAAGTTTAAAGAAAATCCAAAGTGGGTAATTGGGTATTCAGATATTACAGCACTACATAGCCATATTCATACTTTTAAAATTGAAACGATTCATGGAATGATGGGAGCAAGTTTGGGTGATGAATTGGAAGATATTGAAGAAACCGTTACTACATTCAAAAATGCACTATTTGGAAAAAGGTTAACCTATAAAGTAGAGTCGAATCCTTTCAATAGAATAGGTGAGGCTAAAGGTGAATTGATAGGAGGGAATCTCTCTATTTTAATGTCGGTATTGGGTTCTAATAGTCAAATGAATACTTCGGGTAAAATTGTGTTTATAGAAGAAATTGGAGAATATAAATATAGTATTGATAGAATGCTACAAAGCTTAAAAAGAGCAGGTTTTTTTGAAGATTGTAAAGGATTGGTCATTGGAGATCTTTCTAATATTAAGAAGAATACAACAAAGTGGGGTAAACCTATAGAGCAATTAATTTTAGATGTTGTTGCTGAGTATGATTTTCCTGTATTGTTTAACTTTCCAGCTGGACATGAAAAAGACAATAGAGCATTAATTCTAGGAAGAAAAGTTGAATTAAAAGCAAACAAAGAAAAACCATCAACCTTAGTTTTTAAGAATTGATGGTCTTGTACTTGTTAAAATAGATTGGCAAGAGTAGGGACTTTCTTTGCAATCTTAATAGCTAGTGTTCCAAGAGATTTTATATTGGTAATTAAATCTGCTTGAGACATATTAACTTTTGATGCGTGTTCTACTATTTTAATTAATTTGTTGTAGGTTGACAGGTCTGTAGTCTCTGGAGAAAGAGCCTTAATCTCTGTTTGAGATAAGCCCATTAACTCATTCAATTCGTTTTTATATTTTCCGTTAAATGCAGCATCGGCTTCTGCAAATAAATCTTCAAATCTATTGTCTGTCATAATTACTTATTTTTTTGAGTTAGTGCTTTAATTTTATCTGTAATTTCTTTTATTTTATCAATTGCTTCATCACTTTTAGTATCAATTTCTTTTCCTTTCTGGATAGCTTCTTTTACATTTTCAGATAGTTGTAACAATCGAGTTGTAACCAAACTATCAATTCCTTTTAAACCAATCATGGCCAATGCTTCTTGTTGGGTTTCTTTTAATTTGCTAATAGAGCTTAAGTACGCCGTAATTGTAGAATTGGCATACATCGCATTTTGATAAGATTGATCTATTTTCAATAGTAATTCTGTTTCTTGAGTTTGAATTGGGTTCAGCAATTCTGCCTTTTTCTTTTCTATTTGTTTATTTGCTGCACTTAAAAAATCTTGCATGTCTTTGGTTGCTTTTTCCGTTGTTGTCACGTTGCTTTTTTGGGCTGCAGCATTTAATGATTTAAAAATTGATTCTTGTCCACTTTTATAAGAAGCCAATTCTTTTTTCAATACATAATTAATGACAAAAGGGGCGTATACATCTTTGATGAAAATATCAATATTGTCTTTAATTTTTTCATAATATATACTCACAGTATTTCTATGAGAAGTCTGTAATATTTTTAAATCACTGCCCAATACTTTAGAAAGTTGTACCGTTTCTTTTGGAATTGAAACACAACTTGTAATAAAAACTGTAATTAATATAAATTGAAGTGTTTTTTTCATAATTGAAGGATGTTAATTATTGATAAAAAAGCATTATCATTTTTCTGCTATAATGATTTTTTTTATTAAAAATAATTAAATTCTGAAATAAAAAACACTATTGTGTTGATTAAAGTATTGCAAGGGAGTGAATCGGGTATTTTTACCTATTGAGGTTGTTCATTTTATCTTTGTAATAATTAATGACCGTATGACTAAAGTTTAAAGTTTTCGATTAAAAAATTTTTCACATTTTCTTTCATTTGTTGATGCCCTTCTTTTGAAGGGTGAATGCCATCTTCTAAAAATAAATTTTCAGTCATATTTACAGAGAAATCAATAATCTGTTGGTGATCTTCTTTGGCGAATTCCTGTAGTGTTTTACTGAATTTTTCAACCCTTTTTGCATGTTCTTTTAAAGTAAGAAATACAAACTCTTGTGAGTTGTCTTCATCATAAAAAATGGGAGTCGGAATTCCAAGAATCACTTTGGTTTGGTATTGTTTGGCATGTCTAGTGATCGCCAAAAAATTACTGAGTATCAACGCGTCAGAAATACCAAAAGACAAATCGTTGGTTCCTCCAAGAAGAATGATCATGTCAGGTTTTTCGTCTTTTAGTATTTGCTGTAATCGAATTAACATTCCGGTAGTTGTATCGCCAGAAATGCCATAGTTGACAAATTTAGAATTGAATTCTCTATTTAATAAATGAACCCAAGATTCTGTTGATTCGATTAAATATCCTTGTGTCAAACTATCACCAAGACAAACTATTTTTCGCATTAATTTAAGTGTAAAAATGTTGATTTAAAACAAAGATAAACCTTTATAAAATAATTAGTAATTTAACTACATGGCAGATCATAATGAATTAGGAAAAGAAGGAGAAAAAATTGCAATCAATTATCTGCTAAATAATGAATATCAAATTATTGAGAAAAACTATCGTTTTTTAAAAGCAGAAGTGGATATCATTGCTCAAAAAGAGAGGGTTTTAATTGCTGTAGAAGTAAAAACCAGGTCGACTGAATATTTTGGAGATCCTCAAGATTTTATCAATCAAAAAAAAATAAAACTGTTGGTGTCAGCAATGGACAACTACGTAGTTGAAAGAGATTTAGATGTTGAGGTTCGGTTTGATATTGTAGCTATTGTGAAAAAGGAAAAGATCTTTAAAATAGAACATTTAAAAGATGCTTTTTTGTATTTTTGATTTCCAGTAATTTCAGAATATGTTGTTGTATCAATATCTATCTTTAGCGAATTCGGTTAAAAAAATTTCTCAGGTATTACTTAAAAATGAGAAAACAAAAACATTTACAATTCTTGATTTAGAAGATAGTTTAATGATTCCTTTTGATCTCGACACAACAATAAATAATAGGAAATCTTGTCGCAATAAGTTAAAAAAACTTAGTTCAATTCTAGAAAATCTCGAATATGTTGGGCTTAGGGTTAATCATTGTCTCTCTTTAGGTTTTCAGGATGATATTGCATGTTTAAAAAGCCTTAAAACTGTAAAATGGAATTTCTTTTTACTTCCTAAAATTGAAAGTGAAAAAGATATTGTAACATATTTGGACTATTTGCCAAAAGGGAGCTATAAAAGAATATGTTTTTTAATTGAAACAGAATTAGGTGTGGTTAATTTAACTAGGATTATGGAAGTCGCTGATTTAAAGGGTGTTTTCGAAATTCATTTAGGTATGTGGGATTATTATTTGAGTTTGTCTAAATTTCCATTTCCTTCGCAAAAAAGTATTACTTTTTGGAATGAAGTTAAACCAATAATTGAAAAAATTGTAGAAATGGGATTGATATATGTACATACACCTTTTTGCAAGTTATTAGAATATAAAGAATACAGATCTATAATAACTAAAGTAGAGAATTTAACTGAAGGTAACTTTGGGATTACATCATTAACTAACGGGCAGACAAGATGTATTCATAACTTTGAAAGTACTCAAGAGATTGAGCCTATTGATATTGTGGAGCCAGATAGTTTTAATCAAGCAGAGCAATTAATACGAAAGTTTAAAACAGGTAAGTCTACTTATTTTGTTGATGAAAACAATCGGTTTATTGCTCCTCATGAATTTATAGCAGCACATAAACTACTTAATTTATGAAAGAGGCACCCATAAAAGTATTGATATTTGGTGGAAGTGCATTAGGGCAAAACTATTTAGGCTTGTCTAATTTGTTTTATAAAAAATTTTCTAATTGGATTTTAGAAGAGCATGGACTAAAGTGTGAAATTAATTTAAAAGCATTGAGAAGTTTTGATTCTTTACCTGAGATTGTTGGGGGTATACTTGAAGAGAAAAAGTACGATTTTATCTTTATACAAATTAGACCGGGTCTTGTGAATATGCGTTTTAACTTTCTAATGCGTAAAAAAGGTAAAAGGCATTTCAATTTTATTAGGAATCCCTACATGAGAAGAAATTTAAGTAGAGAGTTAGAGAATATAGGTTCAAATACAATAAACCATAGTTTGAACCATTTACAGCGTCAGTTGAGTTTGAAAGCTGCAATAGCAGCAAATACAAACGCTTTTTTTGGATTCATTTTTGGCTATGTAAAAAGAGCAAGTAACCAAATAAATGAGTTACTCAGTACTGTTTTTAATCTTGTAGAAAAAGAATCTACAAAAATTTATGTCCTTGGTATATTTAATTCAGTCAGAAGTCCTTTGGTCAATTTTATTTATAGAAAAATGAATGACTCATTCAGTACTCGAACCAACTCTGTAAATGGATTGTACGTTGATGTTTTTAAAGAAATGAATATTCAAACAAAAAAAGGAAAACGAGTTTATATTGAAGACCAATATCACCTAAGTAAATTTGGCCATGAAATTCTAGCAAATAGGTTGATAGAAGAATTTCGAAAAACTAGTTTAATTAAATAAGTCTCTTATTCCTCAAGGTATTCTACTATTTTTTTGACTTCATCTAACGTTTCTGGTTTTGCAATGATTTTTTTAGTATTATCTAATACGATGTATGTAGGTGTTGAATGAATTTGATATTGTCTTGAAACGAGGTTTTCCCACTTGTTTAAACCGATTATATGATGCCATCCCGGCAATTTTTTCTTCCAACTTTTCCAATCTCTATCATTGTTTTCTAAACTAAAAGCAATGACTTTTGTATTCTTTTTGTTTTTAGAAACGGTGTGTAACTTCGGAATTTCTCTAAGACAATGAGAACATCCTGTGCTCCAGAAAATTAAAACATAATTTTGAGCCTCATTTATTGTAGAGAGTTTATAATTTTTACCGTTTTCTTTCCATGTAATTTCTGGTGCAACTCTACCAATAGAAACTTGTGTCTGCTCTAAAAAGTTTGTTATGAATTCGGTATTTTGATTAGACAAAGGTAGTTTTCTATAATATGAGTTTAGTAAATGATCAGCCAGTTCTATATTGTTCTGTGTGGTGAATTGCGTGATTAAAAACTCAATTAAATCTCTCTTAAATATTGGATTTGTAGCTTTTTGTAAAACAGTCTTTACAGCTTTTTTATGAAGTGTTATTTGAGTTTTAACATCATCAGAATGATTCATGTAAAAGACATAATCTGTAATTCTATCTACTAAGAAAGTAGAATTGTATAATGTTTCATTATTGAAATCTATATTGTCGAAAAAATGATTCACAACCGATTTTAAATAATCTTTTGGTTTTGCAATAATTAATGGGCTGTTATATCTATTGGTAGCTTTGATGAAGCTTTTAGCCATTCTATCCTTAGACTTAGACAAATATATTTTTTGTAAAGCAGCAATTTTTGCCAACTGTGTTTTGTAAAGTTTAGCGGTTACTTTTTGTTGGTTTTTTAAATAATCAACTTGTAAAGAATCGGTTTTATACTGTTCAGATGTTACTAGAGCTGTGTATTCCTTATACAGTTTGTTTTCAGTTGATTCTGAAAATGAAATTGATTCTTCTGCATTATTAGGGTCAAACAAAAAAGTGACATTTTCATTGTTAAAAATGAAATCTACATAACCGTTTTTTTCAACATTGTAAGTAACTCTATATGTACCTGGCTTATTTTCTTTTGAGAAGTTAAACTCAAATTGCCCCACAGAGACACTCTTTCCATCAATAATTTTTGAAACTTTTTTAACCGAGCCACTTTTAACAAAGTTTTGCCTTGCTCCTTCAACTTTATATAAAATAACCCAATTGTATTTTTCAGCAGGATTTAGTTGACCCGTAATTTTATATTGCGCATGTACACTAACTGTAATGAAGAATAAAATAGCTAGAATTTTTTTCATTTAAAAATCTTTTTAAGATTGGATTTCAAATTTACAATTTCTGATTGAAAATAATTACATTGCTAAAAATTATTAACATGAATTTCACAAACAAAGTAATTTGGATCACTGGAGCTTCTTCGGGAATAGGAAAAGCATTGGCAATTGAATTGTCCAAACATAATACAAAATTGATTTTATCAGCAAGAAATGAATCAAAATTAATTGAAGTGAAAAATGCTTGTAATAATTCCAATCAGGTTTTAGTGTTGCCATTAGATTTGGGAGGTATTGAATCGTTCAATTCAAAAATAAAAGAAGTGATTTCTAGTTTTGGTAAGATAGATGTTTTGGTAAATAATGGCGGAATTAGCCAACGATCTTTAGCGAAAGACACAAGTATTTCGGTTGATAAGCAAATTATGAATATCAATTATATTGGCACCGTAGCTTTAACAAAAGCTGTGTTGGCTCATTTTATTGAAAATAAGAAAGGTCAATTTGTGGTGACAACAAGTATAGTTGGTAAAATAGGAACTCCACTGCGTTCTAGTTATGCAGCTTCTAAACATGCACTACATGGCTTTTTTGATAGTTTACGTGCAGAAAATCATGTAAATAATATAGCGGTAACTCTAATTTGTCCGGGTTTTGTAAAAACCAATGTTTCTGTAAATGCATTGACTGGCGATGGTTCTCCGCAAAATAAAATGGATTTAGCAACCCAAAACGGAATTTCACCAGATAGATTTGCAAAAATCATGGTAAAAGCCATTTATAAGAAAAAAGAAGAAGTATATATTGCTGGTGCTAAAGAAAAATTAGGAGTGTATGTAAAACGTTTTTTTCCTAGGTTATTGTCTACAATGATTCGTAAGTTGTCTGTTACTTAAAAAAAATCCAATCCTTCAAAGTAAGCAACAATTGATTCTTTCATCAATACAGATTGTTCACCAGGTTTTAAATTAGGCAACTCGTTTACTGTTTTATAATGTGGCCAACTATCTTCGTCAAAAAAATCGAATTCATAATACCCATACGGTTCTAAAAGTTTACAAATAGCAATGTGCATTAAGTTTACTTTTTCGTCTTTCTTGAATTTTCGTTGCCCTTGCCCTAATTCTTGCACACCAATTAAATAAATAATAGCATCTAAATTTAAGGTGTCTCCGTCTGCAAATTGAGTAGAAAGCTTATCTACCAATTGATCCCATTTTTCTTTTAAAGAAATGTTTTCTATCATAAAAGCAAAGATAAAGCATCTTTAGAAGATTTTTGATTAATTTCTAAGCCATTTGAATTTTCATTCTTTTTATGGTAAGTTCGCTATTGTCATTACAAATCAAACTATGAATTGGGTTTTAGGTATCTCAGCTGTTTTTATTGTACTTTATTTAATTGGAAATTTCAATTATAAAAAACGACTTAAGAAATTGAAATTAAAATTGCTTGATAATTGGGGAAAACCCCAAAAATCAAACTATTACAATTTCTTTGTAATTGGGAAATATTTTGAAAATAACGCTCATAAAGAGAAAGCACATCATGTTGTTAATGACAACACAAAAGAGGATTTAGATCTAGAAGATATTTTTAAGTTTATAGACAGAACTTCTTCCAAAATTGGACAGCAATATTTGTATTTTAAACTTCGAACTATTGGCAGTATTAAAGAATTATTACAGTTTGATTCTTTAGTGAGAATAGTTGAAAAGAATCAGCAATTACGAATAGAAAGCCAAGTGTTATTGTCTAAGTTGAATTCAACTGAATCCTATTACTTAGAAGAATTGATTAATGGGAAACAGCTACAAAAATCAAAATACATTTGGATTGTTAGATCTTTAACTATTTCTGCTATTTTGATACTGTTTGTAGGAATTTGGATTCCTATTCTTTATCTTTTGATGATTCCCATTTTAGCAACAAATATGTTTTTTCATTATAAAAATAAAGGGAATATAATTTATTATTTACAAGGAGTTGGTCAATTGTCTAAAAGTCTTAAAATAGCAAAAAAACTTGCTGGTTTTAAACAAATAAAAACTCATTATCAAGATTTTTCTTTTATAAAAAAAATACAAGCTATTCAGTTTAAAACAGAATTTATTGGTTTCGAAAAAAATATTAATAATGAATATTTGTTTTTTTTGTGGTTTTTTGTAGAAATAACTAAAACGATGTTTAATATTGAATACTTGGTTTTCTATAGTTTTATTGATTCTTTGGAAAAAGAAAAGAACAATATTGAAAAGTTATTTGTCTTTATAGGAGAGATTGATGCTGCTATATCTACAGCATCGGTAAAAGCAGGAAATAATCATTTGTGTACTCCCGTTTTTGTTAAAAATAAAGAAGTAGTTTCTAAAGGAATATATCATCCATTAATAGATAATTGTATTGCAAATGATGTAAGACTTAACAATAGCAGTATGTTGTTAACAGGTTCAAATATGTCTGGTAAAACTACGTTTATTAGAACAGTAGCAGTAAATAGTATATTGGCCCAGACATTAAATTTTTGTTTTGCAGAAGAATATTCAGCACCCTTTTTTAGAGTCTATTCCTCTATTAGAATCACGGATGATGTGCTTAAAAATACGAGCTATTATTTAGAAGAAGTTTTAAGAATTAAAGGGTTAGTGGATGCGTCAGAAATTGATGGTTTCAATTTGTTTATTTTGGATGAAATATTTAAGGGAACAAACACCGTTGAGAGAATTTCTGGAGGAAAAGCAATTTTATCATTTTTGAATAAGAAAAACCATATTGTTTTAGTTTCTACGCACGATATTGAGTTGACAGAACTATTAGAGAAAAACGATTATGAACTTTTTCATTTTAGTGAACAAATTGAAAAGAACGAATTGTCTTTTGATCATAAGTTGAAAAAAGGAAGGCTAAAAACTAGAAATGCAATTAAGATTTTGGAATTGTATGAATACCCTTCTGAAATTATTTCTGAAGCAAGAAAAACAGAAAAAATGTTTGAATTGACCCGACAACAGGAAAAAATAAATTATTTTTAAAAATTAACACCATAATTTAAATATGAACGTATTTGACATTGTAATAACAGTATTTCTTTTATTTGGATTTGTAAGAGGATTGATGAAAGGATTATTTATTGAAATAGCATCTTTAGTCGCTTTAATTGGCGGTGTATGGGGGTCAATTCATTTCTCTTATTTTGTGGGAGATTATCTAAAAGAGAGCGTTTCTTGGAGTGAAAAACAAATCTCTTTAGCTGCATTTGCTATCACGTTTATTATCATCATCGTTGTTGTTGGGTTGATTGGCAAGTTCTTGACCAAAATGGCAGATTTAGCCGCCTTAGGAATGGTAAATAAAATTTTGGGTGGAATATTTGGCTTGGTAAAAATTGGTTTGGTATTGAGTGTTGTTTTTATCTTTTTTCATAGAATGAACTCAACAATTTCTTTTATTGATAAAGAAACTCTGGAAGAATCGATTTTATATGAATCGGTTAAAAGTATAGCACCTACAATTTTTCCATCAATTATAAAAAGTGATGGAGTAGATGAAGATGTTATTGATGATTTGATAAAAGAAGTTGAATAGTAAAAAAGCGATTAAAAATTAGGGGGAATTTTTTTTAACCGCTTTTTATCAACAAATAATTAGGGGAGTTACAAATTTAAAGCAGAAAAACAGACTACGCAATACCCATTTATGGGGTTTCTCACCTCACTGTTTTCAGTGATAGGGCTACTACCGAAAACAGTGAGTATTAGAATTAAGTTCATAAAAAAAAGCGTGCTACATGCACGCTTTTTTAATGTTATTAATCTGGTTACTAGTATAGTGAGACTTTTCCGTTTGATAAATGATATACACCACCTACAATTTTAATTTCTCCATTACCTTCCATTTCTTTAAGAATAGGACTTTTCTCTCTGATTCTTTCAATGGTTAATTCTACATTGTTTTTGATTGTCTGATTGACAAACTCTACATTAGAAGAATCATGTGCTCCACTAACTTGAGATTCTGATAGTTTTACTGCTGGCTGAATGTTATTTAACAACGCAGTGATGTTTCCTAACTCTACGTGGTCACATGCAGCTTTTACAGCTCCACAATTTTCATGTCCAAGAATAAAAACCAATTTACTACCTGCAACTTTACAAGAATATTCTAGACTTCCTAAAATATCTGTATTTTCAAAATTACCAGCAACTCTAGCTACAAAAATATCACCTATTGTCTGATCAAAAATCAACTCTACAGGTACTCTAGAGTCTATACAAGAAAGTACAACTGCTTTTGGGTATTGCCCACTTATAGTTTGTTCAACTAAAGCTTTTGTGTCTGCTGAATTCGTATTGTTTGCTACAAATCTAGCATTTCCGTTTAATAAATCTTGTAATACATTATCGGCTGTTAATGTATCTTGTGTTTCTTTATTTATTGCGTTGTTTATATGTGTCATTTTAGTTTTCTTTAAATTATTTTTTGTCATTTTTTTTTACCCACTCAATACACTCATCAAAAGTTTGAAAAATGTGATCTTTGGAAATCAGATCAGGAATGATATCAATTTTTTCCATCATATACTTTGGCTGATTTAATAAATCAACAAAGAGTACTTGAATGTTGTTTTTTTCAAGTTCTTGTAGTACATCTTCCATTGCATATAGTCCAGATTGATCCATATACGGCATTCTGTCAAGTCTAATAATTACAGTAGATGCTGTAGTTGGAATTTGTTGTGATAAACTATGGAAATCGCTGGTAGTTCCAAAAAATAAAGGACCTTTAATATGTTTGATAAATACAGTTTCCTTTAATTCTTCTGGAAATCCTTTCTCATCTGCCCAGCCCTTTTCTTTTTTTAAGGATTTTACATCAGAACGTTCTGCAGCGACATCACCGATTTTTTTCATAAACATCAAAGAGGCAATTATCAAACCAATTCCTACAGCAAATACTAAGTTCCAGAAACTAGATAGAATTAATACTACTATCATTATCAATACTTCTGAACTTAATTTTAACGGACCTAATTTGATATCTCTTGGCAAACTTGGTATTGCTTTCAACCCTTTGTAATCCATTACTCCAATACCAACAGTTATTAATATCCCTGCTAATACAGCGGCAGGAATTTGTGACGCGATTGGGCCTAATCCTAATAAAATAACCAACAACATTAGACCAGCAACCATCCCCGATAATCTTGTCTTTCCACCAGAATTAATATTTACTACGGTTCTAATTGTTGCACCAGCACCTGGAATACCCCCAAAAATGGCTGCGATACTATTACCAATACCTTGACCAATCAATTCTTTATTAGGTTTGTGCTTTGTTTTGGTCATATTATCAGCAACAACAGAGGTTAATAATGAGTCAATTGCTCCTAATAACGCCAATGTTAATGCAGTAAAAATATATGGTGTAATGCTTCCAAATTGAAAATCAGTAATAATAGATATATTGGGAATTGGGAACCCACCAGGAATCGTTTCAATAGCTCTATAGTCTAAGCCGAAACCAACAGCAATTCCAGACATTACCACTAATGCGACTAACGTACTTGGTACTTTTGTTGTGATCCGTTTAAAACCGTAAATAATTAATATCGTTCCGAGAGCTAAAAGAAACTCTAAATAATCGATGTTTTTCAAGGCTTTTGGGAGCACTTTTATCGCCCCTAAAACTCCAGAAGCTTCTTTTGCAGCTAACGTTTGAGATTCTTTTAGAACATCTGCATCTGTAATTTGTTCTGCTCGTTTTATAGTTTCTCTAAAATCTTCTAAAACCAAAATTCCTTCTCCAGCTTCTTTTTTTAAGATGTTTTCTAAGATAACCTCTTCGGCTTGAGGTTTAAATTGATTTACAAAATTAGTGTCTTCTTTTGGGTAATACCCCAATGAGGGTAGTATTTGTGTTACTAAAATAATGACACCAATAGCAGTCATAAAACCAGAAACTACAGGGTAGGGTATGTATCGTATATATTTTCCTATTCCTAATACCCCTAAACCTACCTGCATTAGGCCAGCTAATAAGAAAACGGTTAAAATTGCTGGTAGTGCTTTAGAAATATCTCCGTCGTTTGTAGCAATTATTCCGGCAATTACTACCATACTTACTGCTGTCATTGGTGCTGTTGGCCCAGAAATCTGAGTATTTGTTCCTCCAAAGAACGCTGCAAAGAAGCTTAAAAAGATGGCTCCATATAATCCTGCACTTGGTCCAAGTCCAGAGCTAACACCAAAGGCTAATGCCAAAGGTAAGGCAACGATACCTGCAGTAATACCTCCAAATAAGTCTCCTTTAAAATTACTGAATAAATTTTTCATTGATTAAGTTTTAGGTTTTAAAATTAATATTCTTGTTTCAAATAGAAAAAATATGAGCTTAAAAAACTGTTAAAAATTGATGAAAGAGATAAAATTTAATTGATCTCTATTACCATTTAAAAAGAGTTGATTCATATAGCCTGCCTCTATTCTAATGTTTTTATTGATGCGATATCCTAATCCACTATAAATACGATTTCTATCAAACAATTGATTTGTTGTATTGATAAAAATCTCATTATAGGCAGATAGATACATACCTGTATTTATTTTTTTAGTTAACGGAACCTGAATAGATAAAAAGTAACGCAAGCGCATTTTAAAATCAGACTCAACAAAACGTTGTTCAAAACGATAGCGATGACTTATTCTAAAAACACCTATTTTTTGTTTTGTTGTTAATTGCTGAAAAATACGATGCTCATTTACCGTTTCTTTATCTGTAAAATTGATGTAATTCTCTGATTTTATGTATCCATACCCTAACAATAAATTGGTTGTATTTGTCAAGTTGTATCCAACACCAGTTCTTAATAACAATTGTTCTAAATCTCCAGCAAATTCATAATTTCTATATTGAATTTCATTATGTATGCTCCACTTTTTATTTATTTTTTTGTTTCCGATGTATATCATCCAGTTTCCTAAATCGCTTTCTTGTGCAGTTATGTTAAAAAAGCTGAAACAGAAAAAGACTACTAGTATTTTTTTCATGATTTAATATTTTAAATCCCCGCCCTTCAGCAGGATTAATTAATTTAGGGTTGGTTAAGAAAATGTTACAAGTCCGTTAGAGATGTTATACATTCCAACAATTAATCCGGCTATGATCCCTGAGGATAGAGACCCGTCACTTGCTAATGCGATTCCTAAACCTAAAAGGTAAGGGAGCAAAAAAAACACCACAATACTGGCTTGAACATTGTTTTTAATGTGTTTAGACATGTTTTGAATAATTTATGATTGTTATTTCAGTTTTGCTTGAATTTCTGAAATAATTTTTGACAATAGATTAGCTTAAGAGCTTTGTTATAAAAAGCTCTTTTCTACAAAATGTAGGTCATAAATTATACCTGTTCGGGTGGAGGTAAATGTAATTCTTTAGCTATTGAAGCATAGTTCTCAGGATAGAAAATAAGGCTTTTAAGTGTAGCTCTAGAATGATGAAATATGTTATTGTCGTTTTCGAAAGTGATTTTGAATTCTAAATTTTCAACTTCACTTTTTTGCTCTTCTTCTTCACTAGAAAAATCGATAATAGATACGATATTTTCGTTGTTTGTAGAAACTAAACTTACAATCGTTGGTGTAAATAATACAAACGAAAAAGTAAGAGAGAATAAAAATGTAAAAACATTATTTTTAAACATGTATTCTGATTAACGGCGGCAAATATAGTTATTTAATTATAGTTCTTTAAGATTTTCTGATGAAATCCAACCAATTTTCCCATCTGCTAAAACAATCTTGTACCAATTGTCAACAGCATCTAAAATGGTGATTTTTGTTCCTTCATGTAAAGTAAATACTTCATCAGAATTGATTGTTGGTGCATTTTTCACAAGCACCTTTGGAGCAAAAATAATACCGTGTTTTTTATTCTGAGCTTTATTATACTGATTGTAAGATATGGAAGTTGTGACAATTAAAAAAAACAATGAAATGACACTTGTTAAAAAGTAAACTCTCTTTTTATTAGAAGCATTTGCAAAGAAAAACAACAAAAACAATATGGCAAACAAAACGGAAAAGCCAACAGCAAATTTTGCCCATTGATTGTAGGAAAACTTTTGAATGTAGTTGATCTCTAGTCGCTGTAAAAAGGTTTTAGGAAGCTCTTCTATGTTGTCAATAGTCATTCTTTTGGCAAACTCTAAGTTGTTAAAAGCATCGGTGTTTAAAGGGTTTAAAATCAGTGCTTTTTCGTAATAGTAAATAGTGTTTGCTACATTATTTAGTTTGTAATGTGAATTGGCTAAATTGAAAAATAATGTAGAAGAAACAGAGTCTTTAGCTTCAATTTCTTGGTATAAATTTATGGCCTCTTGGTACTTGCCCTCTTTGTAATTTTGGTTTGCTTGATCAAACAGTTTTGTGCTGCTAGTTTGAGCAACAAAAAGAGTTACAGAGAATGTACATAATAGGAAAAGTAGTTTTTTCATCTGTTTACAATTGTTTGTCTAATTCTGCAATTACTAGTTTTGCTTTTTCAAATTCGTCATGCATCATTACATCTGTATTGGGCGTGTATCTAGCAAAATCACAATCTTTTAAAACGTCAATAAATGCTAAAATTGTTTCGTTCGTTACATTTTTAGAATGAAGGAGGTCAGTAATTTTATCTCTATTGATATCTGTTGTTTCAATTTGAAGTTTGGCTTTTAAATAATTATGCAACGCTTTCTCTAAAGCGATATAAAATGCTTCATTATTTCCCAATTGTTTTTTTGCTTCTGATAAATATTTCTTAGCCAATCGATCAGCTTTACGTTGTTTTGAACCAACGATGTCTTTGTTTTTTTCTGCTACTTTATTAGAAATTACAATCCCAATAGGTATCGCTATTAATGGCAATAATAAGAAGATGTAAAAAAGATTAGATTGAAAAAAGTCATCTTGTTTACTAGGATAAAATTCGCTTTTAATTTGAATATATCTAAAGTTTGCACCCGTAATTGAAATGTCCTCTTTAATGGTGTTATTTGTTGTAGTTACAATCTCTTTTCCTTCTAAAACATTTACAAATAAATCATCCGTTGTAATTGTTTTGTATTGCTTCTCTTTTGGATTAAAATAGGAAAACGAAACTTTTGGTATTTTGTATTTCCCTTTAAACTGAGGTACAACAGTGTATAAATCATAAATAGTTCCACGTAATCCACTTAAGGTAGTTCGTATCTTTTCTTTATGTTCAGGAGTGTAAATTTCTAGTTCTTTGGGAGTTTCGATTTTTGGAATTTCAAATAATTTCAAATTCCCTTTTCCTGTTACTGCAACTTTTATTTCTGAAGATTCATTTGCTTTTAAATCTGATTTACTTGATGTGATTTCAAAGTTAAAATCCCCTACAGCTCCGTTAAAGTTTTCTGGTTTATTTTCTAAAGGCAACCCTGTTACATTGATTGTTCTTTTTGGAGAAGCAAAAACCTTTGTGATATTTCTGGTAATTGGATTCCCGAAAAAGTCACCTCTCCCTGTGGGTACTCCAATTAATATGTCCATTTTCATGGGTTCTATAACAAGCTTTCCTGATTTAGTTGGAATCAACAATGCTTTTTTAAGAACTACGTACCTGTAATTTTCGCCGTTGTATTTGCCGTTTCTAATCTGTAAATTATTGATTTTTATGTCTTGATTCCAAAAGCCATTGTACTGTGGAGATTCTGTAACAGTAAAGTCTCTAACCGTAATATTTTGACTTACATATAATTTGTATTCTACATAAATTCCTTCGCCTACATAGGGTCTGGATTTTGAGATTTCTGCAACTAAATGTACATTTTGCTGTGCAATATATGAGGGGTCATTAGGATCTTTCGGTATGTCTACTGCCTTTAAAATGTTTATTTTAACTGCATTAGACTTTAGTGTCTTTTTATTGTATGTAATTGAAGCCCCAGGTATTGTAAAGGTTCCAACAGCTTTGGGTTGCACAATATAAGTGTAAGATTGTGAAAAGCTCACCTTTCCATTGATCCAACTCTGGTTGACAGATTGACTTGGGCCAGCAACAACTCTAAAGTTTTTAAAACTTGGAGGAGTAAAATGATCTGCACCTTGTTTGTTGATAGAAAAGACAATTCTAAAACGCTGATTTACGCCTAATTTACTTTTGCTTACAGTAGTTTTAAATGCTACTTGTGCAAAAATAGATTGGGTAATCAATCCTAAAAATATTAATATGTAAATTCCTTTTGTTTTCATTTTAATCGGACAAAAATACTACCTTTTTGATAAATAAAAATCGACTTTTACCAGTCTTTTTCTTGTTTAACTTTTTTTCCTTTTACCTTTTTAACATTCATCTTCTTTTGCGTCTTCTTTTCTTCGTTGTTTAAACTTTTTAGCAATTGCTTAATCTGCTCAGGAGTCATACTTCCTTTTTTAGGCTTTGGTTTCTGCTTTTGCTTTTTGTCGTTCTTTTTACTAGGATCTTTCTTATCGTCTTTATCTCCTTGTTTTTTATCCTTCTTCTTTTTATCGTCCTCTTTCTTGTCTTTCTTTTTATCCTTTCCTTTGTCGTCTTCCTTCTCTTTATCTCCCTTTTTCTTATCGTTCTCTTTTTTCTTTTTATTGTCTTTTTTGTCCTTTTTCTTGTCGTTTTTCTCTTTGTCTTTTTGTTTCTTTAGTTGCTTTTGAGCAACCGCTAAATTGTAACGAGTTTCATCGTCGTTAGGATTGTTCCTTAACGAATTCTTATAAGCGTCTACCGCTTGTTGATATTGCTTCTGCTCCATTGAGGCATTACCGATATTATGGAAACCTTCTGCTTTCGTATATTTGTCTTTTGCGTCTTCAACTGTTACTTGGTATTGAGGAACCGCTTCTTTGTAGTTTTTTTGTTGATACAAGGCGTTTCCTAAATTATAAGAAGCTTTCTTATAACTAGCATTTTTTTCTAAGGCTTTTTTATAAGAAACACTTGCGTCTGTATATTTTTCTTTTTGATACAACTCGTTACCAGCTCTAACAAAACTTCTTGCTTCTCTTTGTAAAGAAACAGAATCTTTAACTTCTTGAGCTGTTAAGATACTTGATGTACCCAACATCAAAAACAAGATAAATAAATAGGTTGCTTTCATAATAGTGTTTTTATTGCTCGTTAAACAAATCGATTTTTTTAACCCATTTAGTCTTCTTATCTAAAAAGAATACATCAATTAAAAGAAATAAAATTCCAATTCCTATAAACCATTGAAATTGATCTTTGTAATCTGAAAACTGCTTGGTTTCAAATTCGTTTTTTTGAGCGTTTGCAATTAATTCCTCAATAAAATCAACAGGCTTTTTTGTTTTATTTCCATCAATATATCTTCCGCTAGCCGCATTTGCAACGGCTTCTAAAACTTTAGGTTTCCTTTTTGTGATGACAGTTTCTCCCTTTCTGTCTTTTTTATAGCCAATAAGAGACCCATTTACTTTCATCGGAATTGGCCCTCCTTTTTCGGTTCCAACACCAATTGCGTACACTTTTACGCCTTCTTTAGACATGTCTTGTGCTACTTGTTTTGTTTCTTCTTGATGGTCTTCACCATCTGAAATTATAATTAAGAAACGATTGGTTTGCTCATCGTTATTATAATATGTTTTTGCTAAAATTAAGGCTTCATTAATAGCAGTTCCTTGACTAGAAACCATATCTGGGTTTGCATTCTGCAAAAACATTTTTGCAGCAGCATGATCTGTTGTTATTGGTAATAATGGATATGCATTACCAGCATAAATAATAATACCAACTCTATCACTTCCTAATTT
>Ga0105356_10001320_pt1 | contig 24524 bp, 26 predicted proteins | sample GOMGulsemesocosm_3_FD_83502 | JGI IMG/M metagenome (GOLD analysis project Ga0105356, IMG submission 83502) | Methane-oxidizing microbial communities from mesocosms in the Gulf of Mexico - GOM9D Gulf of Mexico | ecosystem: Environmental > Aquatic > Marine > Cold seeps | place: Gulf of Mexico... | reverse complement strand
TTTGTGACTGCAAAGTTACGTAATAAGTCTGAATTATATAAATGCCTCTCTATAAAACGATCCATCCTAATTCACAAACTACAGTTAAAATCTGGAAGATCTCAGAATCGTATAGCGACTTAATGCAATTATTGAGCTTAAATGCTGAAAGTTTGGCCCGAGTTTCCAATATGAAAAGTGAAATTCACCAATGTGGATTTTTGAGCGTGAGATGTTTGTTAGCTGAATTTGGATATACAGATGCAGACTTATATTATGACACTTACGGAAAACCTCATTTAAAGGATGGAAAGCAGATATCAATTTCACATTCATTTATTTTTTCTGCAGTCATTGTTAGTGATGTAGCAATTGGCATTGATATTGAAAAGCAGCGTGATAAAATAAGGGTCATTGCAAATAAGTTTGTGGATTATGAATTTCAGTATCTAAACAAAAACACCAATGGTTATGTTAAAGACCTGACAGTAATTTGGTGTGCAAAAGAATCTTTATATAAATTATTTGAGACCCCCGGCCTTAGTTTTAAGCAGCATACACTGGTGATCCCATTTAAATTAAAAGATGCTGTAACTATTGCCTGGATTGATTATAAAAACTTCAAACATCGTTATCATGTTCATTTCCTTGAATTTGAAGGGTTTACTTGTGCTTTTGCGATACCTTAAATGATTAAAATTTACATCTTTCAAATAAAGAACTAAAACAATTGTAATGAAAATATCAGTAGAACTTACCTTAATGCCACTTCAAAATGATTATGAAGAGCACATCAAGGCCTTCATAAAAAAACTACGAGCGTCTGAATTTACTGTTTTGGAGAATCCTTTAAGCACTCAAATATATGGGGATTTTGATGTTTTAATGCCATTTTTGACTAAGGAGATGAAAGCCTCTTTTGAGCAACAAAATGGTTCCATAATGAATATGAAAATTGTTAAAAGTGACAGAAGTGATTATGAGCCAGATTTTTGATTTTTTATTCAGTCAGTACGCCACTTATCAAACTATAGATATTGTTCTAGAAGCAATAGCTATAGTTTTCGGATTTCTATCAGTTTGGTATTCAAAACAAAATAAGATATGGGTGTTTCCAACGGGAATGATTAGTACCTGCATTTTTGTGTATTTATTGTTAAAATGGGAGCTGTTAGGAGATATGATGATCAATGGATATTATTTTATTATGAGTGTTTATGGTTGGTATATTTGGACTCGAAAAATTGATAGTACCCATGTGACACCAATTTCCAGAACAACACATAAAGAAAAGTATATGAGTGTCTTCATCTTCTTAGCAACTATATTATTTGTGTTTTTGGTTTATAAGGCAAATGATAAGTGGACAGGTTGGATCGCTTATGTGGACACCATTACCACAGCAATCTTTTTTGTTGGTATGTGGCTTATGGCAAAACGCAAAATTGAAAATTGGATTTATTGGATAATAGGGGATCTAATTTCAATTCCTTTGTATTTTTATAAAGGATTTACTTTAACGAGTTTACAATATTTAGGATTTACAGTAATTGCAATATTTGGATATTTAGCATGGAAAAAGACCTTAGACAAGAAGCTTCAACTTGTATAAAAGTAGTTTTATTTGGACCAGAGTCTACTGGAAAAACAACACTTTCTAGGCAATTAGCAAGGCATTATAATTCCATTTGGGTTCGGGAATATGCTCGTGCTTATTTGCAAAACAAATGGAATGACGAACGTAAAACTTGCGAACCAAAAGATTTGCTGCCAATTGCCCAAGGACAAATACAATTGGAAAATGAGTTGGCAAAAAAAACAGAGACTGTACTAATTTGTGATACTGATCTATTAGAAACAAAAGTATATTCTGAAGCGTATTACTCTGGGACCTGTGATCCAATATTGGACAAATTCGCGATAGAAAATACTTACGATTTGTATTTTTTAACTTATATTGACACTCCTTGGGAGGCCGATGATCTAAGAGATAAACCAAATCAAAGAATACAAATGTTTAATGCTTTTGAAAGTGCTTTAAAAAAATATAACCGGCCTTATGTTTTGCTAAAAGGGGATAAAGATGAACGCTTAGAGAAGGCAATTAGACATATTGATGAATTAATTAAAAATAAGGAGTGAATTTTTCAAAGTACGACATAGCTCAAATAAAGGAAAAAGGATTAACTGAAGAAAAAGTCAATGCTCAAATCGGTGTTTTTAAAAATGGAATACCCTTTGTGAATTTAGAAGAAGCCGCTACTATTAGTAATGGGATACTTTTGTTAAATGAAAATGAAAAAGAGCATTATTCAAAACTTTTTGAAAGTAAATGTAATGACATTTCAATGGTGAAATTTGTGCCAGCATCAGGAGCTGCAACACGAATGTTTAAATCTTTATTTACATTTTTGAAGGACTATAATCCTGAAATTGAAAGCATAAATTCTTATATAAATAGGACAAAAGTGAATGATTTGTCTATATTTTTAATTGGCTTAGAGAAATTACCCTTTTTTGAAGAAGTTGTTTCAAAAATTCATAAACTGGTTCCTAAATTTAATGAGCTTTCACAAGATGAGAGACGATTGGAGTTTATTAAAACGATGCTAAATGAAGGGAAATTAAACTATGCTCAATATCCTAAAGGATTGTTGCCGTTCCATAGATACAAGCATCATGTCTCCACAGCATTTGAAGAACATTTGTTTGAAGCGGCTTTATATGCGTCATCAAATAATAAAGCAAATTTACACTTTACAATTTCTGAAAGACACAATCATAAATTTGATGAAGAATTTAAGTATATAGAAGAGGATGTAGAGGAAAAGACGGATACAAAATTCAATATCTCTTTTTCTTATCAAAAACATTCAACAGACACCATTTCTGTTACTCCAAAAAATGCACCGTTTAGAAATGATGATGGCAGTTTGGTATTTCGACCATCCGGCCATGGAGCTTTGTTAGAGAATCTAAATGAGTTAGAGGCCGATATTATATTTATAAAAAACATTGATAATGTTGTCGTTAATAAATATAAAGTAGATGTTTCTGAATATAAAAAGATGCTGGCAGGTGTATTGTTAGAAGTTCAAAGTCAAGTTTTTAAATATTTGGTTACCCTTGAATCGGAGGTGTTAAATGAAACTGAATTAGTTGAAATCGCTGAGTTCTTATCTGAGAGACTTAGTATATCAATCAATCCAGAATTTAAAAAGTATTCTGCAAAATATCAAATCGAATATTTAAGAGAGAAGCTGAATAGGCCCATACGAGTTTGTGGAATGGTAAAAAACGAAGGGGAGCCTGGTGGAGGACCATTTTGGGTTAAATGCGAATACGGGAATATTTCTTTACAAATAGTAGAGTCTGCACAAATTGATAAGAAGAATAAACTGCAAAAGGATATTCTTAAACAAGCAACACATTTTAATCCTGTTGATTTGGTTTGTGGCGTTAAGAATTATAAAGGCGAAAAATTTGATCTTACACAATATGTAGATCACAATACGGCTTTTATTACCATGAAAACTAAAACAGGGAAGGACCTAAAAGCATTAGAGCTTCCAGGTTTATGGAATGGAAGTATGGCAAATTGGAACAGTATTTTTGTTGAGGTGCCACTTATTACATTTAATCCGGTAAAAACAGTGAATGATTTATTAAAAGCACCGCACCAATTATTTTAGTTTTTTGTGGACCATTCTAAATTAATATCAGAGTTAGTATTTAAAGCTGTAAGGAGCTCAGGCAGTGGTGGGCAACATGTAAATAAAGTGTCTTCAAAGGTTGTGCTTTCGTTTAATATTTCAAATTCAGAAATCCTTAACGATGCTCAAAAGGAATTGTTAAAAACGTCTTTGTCTAATAGACTTAACAGTAAAAGCGAACTTGTTTTACACTGTGATGAAAGTCGAAGTCAGCATAAAAATAAATCTGTGGTAATTATGCGTTTTCTTCAAATTATTAAACAAGGATTAATTATTCCAAAAAAAAGGATTCCTACTAAAACACCTAAATCTGTCATTAGAAAACGATTGAAGAATAAGAAAAAGCAATCTGATAGAAAGACAAATCGAAAAAAGCCCGATATAGAATAAATGGAATTTTTCTTAAGTATTAATTCTTTTAAAAAATATATCCAGAAGTCTTTTATTTATTCTAAAATCTAAACTACATTTGCAGCGTTCTCAAAAAAGGGGTGCCTATAACGGCTGAGATCATACCCAATGAACCTGAGCAGGTAATGCTGCTAAGGGATTTAAGGATAATATTTTTAACAACGTTGAGAGTATTGTCAAAAACTAATTAATAATAATAAAGAATAATTACCTCTTTTTATTCGATTATAAATATAATCGTAATGAAAAATTTATTTCTTTTTTTAACACTATTAGTGTTATCAGTCAGTGCTCAAGCACAACAAAATCAAACACAAAAAGATTCTACTAAAACACAAAAATTAGACGAAGTTTTGGTTAATGCCATTCGTGTTAAAAAGACGGATCCTATTACACATTCCAATGTGACCAAGGCCGATCTTGAAAAGCGAAATTTGGGTCAAGACATACCGGTGTTATTAAATTATTTGCCTTCTGTTGTATCTTCATCTGATGCAGGTGCAGGAATTGGTTATACCTATATGCGTGTTCGAGGATCTGATGGATCTAGAATTAATGTAACAATTAACGGGATTCCATACAACGATGCAGAAAGTCAAGGAACATTTTGGGTGAATCTTGGAGATTTGGCCTCGTCTACAGAAAGTATACAATTACAGAGAGGAGTGGGGACTTCTACTAATGGTTCTGGTGCTTTTGGTGCAAGTTTGAATATTTTAACGGATGCAGTTTCCAATGAAACATCGGCAGAAATTTCAAACTCTTTCGGGTCTTTCGGTACTAGAAAACATACTGTTGAGTTTAACTCAGGAACATTAAACGATCATTTTTCAATATCGGCACGTTTATCTAATATTCATTCTGATGGATATGTTGATAGAGCTTTTACAGACTATAAAACTTATTTTTTACAAGGTGCCTATGTTGATGACAATACCTTGATTAAGGCTTTAGCCTTTGGTGGAAAAGAAAGAACGTATCAAGCTTGGTTTGGTTTAACTGCCGATGAATTAAAAGAAGATCGTCGTCAAAATCCTTATACTTATGATAATGAAACTGACAACTATTGGCAGGATCATTACCAGTTTCACTGGAATGAACGTCTTAATAATAGCTGGTCAACTAATTTAGGGTTGAATTATACTAAAGGAAAAGGGTATTTTGAGCAATTTAAAGGGGAAGAATCTGCTGAAGATTTTAATAACTTAATTGAAGATGATTCTGATGTAATAGTTCGTCGTTGGTTAGATAATGATTTTTATGTTGTTAATGCCAATGTAGAATATAAACAAAACAGATTGAATGTTATAACAGGTTTGTCATTCAGTAATTACACAGGGGACCATTTTGGAGAAGTGATTTGGGGGAACAGCCTAGCGTCAAATACAAATATCAATGATCGTTATTACTTTAGTGATGCTAAGAAAAATGAAATATCTCTATTTTCAAAAGCAAATTTTGAAATTACTGAAGCATTATCTGGTTATGTGGATATTCAAGGGCGCTTTGTAAAATATAAAACTAAAGGATTAACATCAAAGCGAAATGGAATTAATGTAAATGAGTCATTTAATTTCTTTAATCCTAAGTTAGGATTAACATATGCCTTAAATACTAATAATAGCCTTTATGGGTCTTTTGCAAGAGCAAACAGAGAGCCTAATCGTGATGATTTTGAAAATGGTATTGATACTTATGAAAGTTTAAATGATTTTGAATTTGGATGGAGATTAAACACTGAGAATGTCCAATTGAATGCAAATATCTACTACATGAATTACAGAAATCAATTGGTATTAACTGGAGCTTTAGATGATGTAGGTGCTCCCGTTAGAACTACAAGTGGTAAAAGCTACCGTTTAGGACTTGAATTAGATGCGAATATTAAGATATCTGAGCAGCTAAGTTTACGCCCAAATCTTGCTTTAAGTAAAAACAGAAACGTTGATTTTTATGCTCCTATTGATGGTGATTTAACAAACCTTGGGGATACTCCATTATCTTTTTCTCCATCTGTAATTGGAGCGAATACTTTAATATTTCAACCGGTTAAAAATTTCCAAATCTCATTCTTGAGTAAATTTGTAGGAGAACAGTTTATGAGTAACCTAAATAGTAAAGTTACAAATCTTGATAAATTGGACGCTTATTTTACAAGTGACCTTAGTGTTACCTACGTAATCGAGACCAAAGCAATTTTTAAATCCATTGTATTATCTGGGTTGGTAAACAATATTTTCAATGCTGAATATGTAGATAGAGGCTATTATTATACTTATGATGATACATGGTCGGCTCCAGGAGTTACTTCTACAATTGATGGGTCAGGGTATTATCCGCAAGCAACAACAAATTTCCTTTTAGGAGCAACATTAAAATTTTAAAAAGTACTTGAAATGATATTAAAGCCTCGACACAATGTGTTGGGGCTTTTTTAATTGGTAATTAATAGATTGCTCCCACTTTGTTGTACACGATACGCTTTTAAACCACAACGCAAATTATTATTCCCTAATGGTTGTCCTGTAATAAGACTGTATAAGTTTTCATCATTACAGCCACATTTAGCTTCTAATCCAGAAATATTAAGTCTCGAACAAGAACTAGGCGTGTGGTTTGGATCACTTGCATCCCAGGCCAAAAACCCAGTTCCAGAATTTGTAACTATAACACCTCCATTTCCAGCATTTGGAACATATACAGAATTACTGGTAAATTGTAGCTGACTATACTGCGGAAGGCTTAAATTAACACTGGTGTTTACACCAATGTTTAATAAATATTTACAATTATTATCGACGTCATTTTTACTGCATGCAAAAAGTAATGTCCCTAAAATAAAGGATAAAAGAGTGTGTTTCATATATAATTAATTGCCATAATTGGCTTTTTTGTAATTCAGTTTTCCTTCGCAATTTACAACAAAAAGTATGTTGCATTAAATATTTTGTATATTTGCTATGTATCTCGTGTAAACGAGATTTTTTGCATTATTCCCGAGGGTATTTCGGGAAATATTAAATTAAAAAATGCAACATTAAATACTAACGAATAAATTATGAGTAACGTATCTTATTATACAGCAGAAGGATTAAAAAAGCTAAGAGACGAACTAAAGCAATTGAAGGATATTGAGCGTATAAAGGCATCAAGGGCCATCGCTGAAGCTAGAGATAAAGGGGATTTGAGTGAAAATGCCGAATATGATGCTGCCAAAGAGGCACAAGGAATGCTGGAAATGAGAATTTCTAAACTGGAAGATACACTTGCTGGTGCTCGGGTCATTGATGAGTCTCAAATGGATACATCTAAAATTTTAGTGTTATCTATTGTAAAAATAAAAAACCAAACTAATGGCATGGAAATGATCTACACATTGGTTGCCGATGGAGAAGCTGATTTGGCTGCAGGAAAGATTTCTGTTAATTCGCCAATAGGTAAGGGTTTACTTGGTAAAACGGTTGGTGATGTAGCCGAAATTCAAGTGCCAAATGGAGTTATTAAATTCGATATTATTGAGATCTCAAGATAGTTAGGTGTAAAAATATTACATAAAAAGATTCCTGTTAACGCGGGAATCTTTTTATCTTTACAATACTAATTAATCCAGCCTATGCCTTCAATATTTACAAAAATTGTCAATGGAGACATTCCATGTTATAAAATTGCCGAAACCGATGACTTTTTAGCTTTTTTGGATGTAAATCCGAATGCAAAAGGTCATACTCTTTGCATTCCTAAAACTGAAGTTGATAAAATTTTCGATTTGGATGAAGGTTTATATCTAGGTCTTATGAATTTTTCAAGAAAGGTAGCCATGGGAATTGAAAAAGCAATAGAATGTAAGCGGGTTGGAATTTCAGTTATTGGTCTGGAAGTACCACATGCTCATGTGCATTTAATTCCTTTAAATTCAATGGAAGATGCCAGGTTTATTAATAAAGTACCTTTAACTGTAGAAGAATTTCAGGCGATAGCTAAAACTATTCAAGACCATCTTTAAAGAATTGTCAGTACGAGTAATTGGATTTTTATAGAAATGTATCAAGAACTTATTTGTAAATAAGCTAGGTGAGTCTAATTCAAATTAAAGTTGTTTCAAAGAAATTTGAATCGTAGTTCCTTTGTCAATCTCCGAAGAGACGACTTTTATTTTACCATTATGATATTCCTCTATAATTCGTTTAGCAAGGGATAGGCCTAACCCCCAACCTCTTTTTTTACTTGTAAAGCCAGGTTCAAAAATTTGCTTAAATAAATGTTTTGGGATGCCTTTGCCCGAATCTGAAATGCGAATATGTACAAACTTTTCATTTGGTAAAATCTCAATTTTTATTTGCCCCTTCCCTTTCATAGCGTCAATGGCATTCTTGACTAAATTTTCAATGGTCCAGTTATACAGCTGTGCATTAAGATTAACTCTAATACTTTTATCAGGAGCAATAAATTCAAAGTCTATTAATTTGGAAGATCGTGTTTTTAAATAATAATAGGCTTCTTGTGTTTCGGTAATAATATCGGTTATTGCCAAAGTAGGGATAGATCCAATTTTACTAAAACGTTCAGTTATGGTTTGCAGCCTGTCAATATCTTTCTCGATCTCGATGATGTGATCAGGATTGACGTTTTCCATTTTTAATATTTCGGTCCAACCAATAAGCGAGGATAAGGGGGTTCCAATTTGGTGTGCCGTTTCCTTGGCCATTCCTGTCCATAATTTATTTTGAGTGGCTACTTTTGAACTACGGTAGAAAAAATAGACCACCGCCCCAAACAGTAATATTATTAGTAAAAGCGCTAAAGGATAGTACTTTAATTTGTTGAGTAATGGGGAGTTGCCGTAGTATATGGTAGTCAATACTTGACCTTCAAGAATCGTTTTAATAGGTGTGTTCTCTTTTTCAAATTTTATAATTAATTCCTGAATGTACATGGAATCTTTCGCCTTCTCTTCGTCAATATTATTGTAACTAATATTGCCTTCATAGTTTACACTTATTATAGGGGTAGAAGTATTACTAGTAATTATATCTAATGGGAGGCTAACATTACCTTCCAAATCAATCATTTTTCCTAATTCTCTTTGAGCAGAAGACCAATTCTTCATTTTACTACGTTCCTCAGCTTTAAAATTTTGAAAAAAAGCATAAGTATTCCAAAGAATAAGAGAGATAATAGCAAATGAGGCTATAATAATAATCCACCGGGAAATGTTTCTGTTACTCAAAAAGTTGTTTATTTATTTATAATTCTAAATATACTTAAAGTAATCAGTTATTTGAAAATCTTTAAGACTAAAATCCGAAATACTGAAAGCGTTGCCTATTTAATGCGATAATGTTAATATTATTGCCTGACTTGTTAGTAAAATGGTTTTTTGTTAATACATAGATTGTTAACTTTGCTCAAATTTGCAGATAATGACATCTTTTGAACCTAAAGATCTTTCAGTTGGAAAATTACACGGCTATTTACTTAGTGCTGTAGCACCGCGTCCTATAGCTTTTGCAAGTACTATTGATGCTGATGGAAACCCTAATTTATCTCCGTTTAGTTTTTTTAATGTCTTTAGTGCTAATCCGCCAATTATGATTTTTTCTCCGGCGAGGCGTGTACGTGATAATACAACTAAACATACCTTAGAAAATGCAGAGTATGCAAAAGAGGTAGTTATCAATGTTGTAAATTATGATTTGGTTCAACAAGCATCATTAAGTAGTACAGAGTATCCAAAGGGGGTTAATGAGTTTGAAAAGGCGGGGTTAACCATGCTGGAATCAGATATTGTAAAACCAATGCGGGTAGCAGAATCCCCAGTGCAGTTTGAATGTAAGGTAAAGGAGATTGTTAAATTAGGAACAGAAGGAGGCGCAGGAAATTTAATCATTTGTGAAGTTGTAAAACTACATATAGCAAATGAGGTTTTAAATGAAGATGGTACCATAAATCAAGAACAACTAGATTTAGTAGCTAGAGCTGGTGGTAGTTATTACAGTAGAGCGAAAAAAGGGTTTTTTGAAATCCCGAAACCAATTTCTACTTTAGGAATTGGAGTAGATGCAATGCCTGAGCATGTTAAAAATAGTATGATATTAACAGGAAATGACCTTGGAGTACTAGGAAATGTTGAAGCTTTGCCAACAACCGCTGTAATTGAAGCCTTTGTAAATGATATTAGTCAAAGATATCCAAATATTAAAGATGCAAGCCACAGAGAAAAGCATAAATTAGCACAGAATTATTTGAGTTATGGAGATGTGGATAGTGCATGGAAATTGTTGTTAAGTTAAGACGAAAGAATATAAAGTAGACAAATTAAAAACACAGTAATAAATTATAATTGATGGAAGTACAAGGAAAAGTAAAAGTGATTGGAGAAACTCAAACATTTGGTGCAAATGGGTTTAGAAAAAGAGAAATAGTATTGACTACGGAGGAACAATATCCGCAACACATCATGATTGAATTTGTTCAGGATAAAACGGATTTATTAAACAATTTTCAAGTTGGTCAGCCAGTTAAAGTTAGCATCAACTTAAGAGGTAGAGAATGGGTGAATCCACAAGGAGAAACTAAGTATTTTAACTCTATTCAAGGATGGCGTATTGAAGGTGTACAGCAAGATGGAGGTAACGGAGGTGCGCCAGTGCCACCAGCTGAAGCTTTCGAACCTGTAGATAAATTAAACGAAGGAGATCACGACGATTTACCATTCTAAATTCGGAAGGATTTAATTTAAAGCCTCATTGTTAATTAACATTGAGGTTTTTTTTTGTTATAAATTGTATTAATTTTCGAGCTATGAACTTTACAAGAATTATTGAAGCAACCTTTAAAAGATATTTACCTTCTCCTTTTACAATTGCTATTTTATTAACAGTGCTTACCATAATTCTAGCTTTGATTTTTACCGAGACTTCTGGAGAAAGCAACAAATTATTAAGCATATTGTCATTTTGGGAACAAGGAATTTGGAACGATGCTTTACTCGTTTTTGCTTATCAAATGATGCTGATTCTTGTGTTGGGACATGTTTTGGTATTGAGTAAACCTGCAAATAATCTTATCGTAAATTTGTCTAAAAATGTAACTAGTACAGCAAGTGCCGTTGTTTTAGTGAGTGTAACAACCATGTTGGCAGCTTTTTTAAACTGGGGACTAGGTCTTATATTTGGAGCTATTTTAGCACGTAAAGTTGGAGAACATGCACTTCGAAATAACATTCCTATTAATTACCCATTAGTGGGAGCAGCAGGATATGTTGGTCTCATGGTATGGCATGGAGGAATAAGCGGATCAGCACCTATTAAGGTTGCAGAAACAAATCATATTAAAGACTTCATGAAAGGGGTTTCCTCTTCAGGAAATATAGACCAATTACCGGATAGTATAGGTTTTGATTTGACTGTTTTTAGCTGGTGGAATTTAGTATTGTTTGCAATTTTGTTAGTAGTAGTACCTTTAGTTTTAAGGCGTATTGCAAAGATCACTAAACCTACTAATTTTAAACTCGATCAATATAAATTTATTGTGCAAGGTCCCAGAAAATTAGAGAGTGCTGAGAAACTTGACTATTCAAAAATAGTTGGAATAGGGTTTGGTATACTAATCTTGACTGCTTTTTTTTACCAATATTGGGATAATTTATTAAGCCTTCAAATCACGCCTAACATGCTTAATTTTTTTATGTTAGGATTAGCTATTGTATTACATAAAAATTTCAAAAACTTTTTAAATGCTGTAGAAGAAGCCATAAAAGGAACCTCTGGGATTTTGATACAATTTCCACTTTATTTTGGAATTATGGGTATAATGAAAAGTACAGGGATGGTGGTTATGGTTTCCGATTTCTTCATTTCAGTAGCAACAGCAACAACATTGCCTATATTTACCTTTTTTAGTGCCGGATTAGTGAATATTTTTGTGCCTAGTGGTGGTGGGCAATGGGCAATACAAGGTCCTATTGTGATAGAGTCTGCATTAAAATTGGGAGTGCCGCTACCAAAGGCTATTATGGCATTAGCCTATGGAGATCAGATTACAAATATGTTACAGCCTTTTTGGGCATTACCTTTATTAGGGATTACAAAGTTGAAAGCTAAAGAGATTTTACCTTATACACTTATACTTATGGCTGTTGGAACGCTTATATTTATCTTAGGCTTATTATTTTTATAGATGTACTATTTAACAGAAAAAATAAAATTTCCTGAGGTGTCACTTGCTACTGAGGATGGATTGTTAGCCGTTGGAGGTGACTTGTCTACCGAACGATTAATTCATGCCTACGAGAATGGTATTTTTCCTTGGTATGAGGAAAGTGAGCCTATTTTATGGTGGTCTCCAGATCCCAGATTTGTGTTATTCCCTGAGCAATTAAAAATCTCAAAAAGTATGAGGCAAGTGCTTAAAAATTGTGACTATACGGTTACGGTAAATAAAGCCTTTGCTGAAGTAATTCAGGAATGTTCTAAAATTAAACGTGACGGACAAACCAGTACTTGGATTACCAATCCAATGATTGACGGTTATATGGAGATGCATAAACTTGGTTATGCTAAATCTGTAGAGGTATGGAAAGGAGAAACATTAGTAGCGGGACTGTATGGGATCGATATGGGGAATAATGTATTTTGTGGTGAAAGTATGTTTACCTTAGAAAGTAATGCAAGCAAAGTTGGCTTTATAACTTTCATTCAGAATACTAATTATAAACTTATAGATTGTCAGGTATATACCAATCATCTGGAAAGTTTGGGCGCACGAGATATATCCAGAGCTGAATTTTTGGACTATTTGAAATAAAATGTTCCGTTTGGATCTATTCTTCTAGATATTTAAAGCATCCCACTACATGGTCGTTTACCATTCCTGTAGCTTGCATAAATGCGTAAACAACTGTGGTTCCTACAAATTTAAACCCTCGCTTTTTTAGATCTTTACTAAGGGCATCACTTAATGGTGTGTTCGCGGGAACATCGTTATGATTTTTTATGTGGTTTGCAACAGGTTTTCCATCAACAAACCCCCAAACATAAGTGCTAAAACTACCAAACTCTTTTTGAATTTGCATAAAAGCATGAGCATTAGTTATGGTTGCATTTACTTTTAATTTGTTTCTAATAATTCCAGCATCTTGTAATAATGAATCTACCTTTTCCTGTTGATAATTTCCTATTGTTTTATAATCGAAATTATCTAAAGCTTTTCTGAAATTTTCACGTTTTCGTAACACCGTTATCCAACTTAAACCTGCTTGGAAGGTTTCCAATATTAAAAATTCAAATAGGGAGGCATCATCATAAACTGGGGTCCCCCATTCTTCATCATGATAAGCTTCATACAAAGGGTCTCCAATACACCAAACACATTTATTTTTTGTCATATATTTCGTTTTCTAAGACATATTATGCCCTGTAAGTTTTTGTTTTAAAGATAGACAAAGCATGATAAATATCATCTTATTTAATACAAATAGATACTAATTTTGACCACTTAAGTCAATAGAATGAAAACCATAATAGAAGAAAGTTTAGAAAGAAGCCAAACCTATCAAGAGTATAGAAATTTGGTAACACAATTAGTTAAAGATGAATCGGCAACAGGCGATGAAAAGACTGTTGATAGAATTGAATTTACTAAATTGAATGATAGACGAATGAAACGATGGGATAAAACCTTAAAAGTACCAGTAGATTTTAAAGAAAGAATAGAATCTTTTAATGAAAAAGTAACATGGCTCGTTATTACAGAAAGTTGGTGTGGTGACGCCGCTCACATTATGCCTGTTATTAATCGAGTAGCCGAGCTAAATGATAATATTACGTTCAAAACAGTTATTAGAGACGATAACGAAGAATTAATGAATCTGTTTCTTACCAATGGAAGCAAATCTATTCCTAAGTTAGTCATGATTGATGATGCAACAGGAAATGTAATTAATACTTATGGGTCTAGACCCAGTGCAGCGACTAAATTGGTAAACGATTATAAGGTTGAATTTGGAAAACTAACTCCTGAATTTAAAGCAGACTTACAAGTTTGGTATAATAGAGATAAAGGCCAAAATGTAATGGAAGATCTTACACATATGTTATGTGAATTAGAGCCTACAGTTTGTCTTTAAAAATGAATGTGATTGATCCTATTTGAGATGTTTTTGAGGGACTCCTATTAAACTTAGCATCCTTAGCATATTCTAGAGCATGATCAATGAGGCAACCATTATTTGAAGGAGATGTACTATTATATTTAACTTTAATCACATTACCCAAATGATTTACGGTTATATTAATTATTATTTTACCGCCTTGATCGCATAAATATACTGGTGTTGGTAAAAAGGTGTGTGTTCTATCTAATAAAGAATAGCTAATAGAACTATTTTTATTGGCACTGTTCGAAGTTGTTTTGTTTTGATTTTCTGACCGCTTAGTGACAATATTATTGATGTCATTGAACACAGCTGATGCCTCTGAATTTGTTTTGACCTCTGAAATTGAGGAATTGTTGTTTGCTTCAGTCTTAATGTCTTCAATCGTAGTTCTGTTTTTAATAGCTTCCAATTGCTCTTCAAACTCAGGGTCATTTATATCTTGGTTTTCGTAGTCTTTAGTTTCATTATAAGCCTGATTTGTAGTTGGGGATAATAAATCATCAAAGCTTTTTAAAATCTCATTTAATTTCTCTATTTCTTCTTCTTTTTCAATGGGTTCAGCATCTAACTCGTAATAGGTTTCAGCAATCAAATTTGCCTTTTTTTTGATGTGAATAGTAAACCCCAAAAAAATCACCATTGATGTTAAAAGTGACGTAAATATTAAAGCTTTATATGTGTTTGAGATTGACATGCATTTAAATAAATTAACCTATGTTATATACGTTAATTTGTCGAAAATAGTTTAAAACACCATAAATTCAAAAAATATCGAAATACTTGTGAGTTTTTCAGTGTGTTTATGTCCGAAACGTTTTCTGCTAAAGTCTAAGCCGAACAGGATTGAATTTTTATAATCTTCATTAAATAACTCAAGGCCCGCTCCTACTTTATACATGGTGCCTTTTTCAAAAGCATTGCCAAGATTTATAAGTCGCCCATAACCAGTTCTGATAAAAACATTATCGTCGTCAGTAATAATATTATATCGCATACTCAAGTAAGCTGGGAAAAAATGAAATCCGGTTTCAGAGTGCCAGTTGTATTCAAAATTTAAGCCTAAGGAAGTGCGTTCATCAAATTGATATCCAACAGTGTTGTTTATAAAAAAGGCACTAGGTTCTAAAAAAGTACCCCTTTCACCTTCATCAAAAAGTTGATAGTCCTCATTAATACCTAACGTTGTAGCTAATGATATTTTATAAAAAACACCGTTATTTTTTATATCGTCTTGTGCAAATGATAATAATGGTAATGATAAAAAGAAGAAAGTAATTAATAGCTTCATAACTTACTTTAGTTTGAAGCTTATACTCTATCAATAACTATTCCGAAGGTAAATTTCCGATAAAACCTTCAATTGAAAGAGCATTATTTACATTAAAATCACCAATTTTTGTACGCCGTAGTTCGGATAGATGTCCCCCAGAATTAAGCGCTTTACCAAAATCATGAGCTAAAGAACGGATGTAAGTTCCTTTACTACATACTACGCGAAAATGAACTTCCAGTCCAATTATATTTGTAATTTCAAATGTTGCAATATGAATAGTTCTTGATTTTATGTCTACTGTTTCCCCTGCTCTTGCAAATTCATATAAGCGTTTACCCTCTTTTTTTATTGCTGAAAATATTGGGGGATATTGTTCAATATCTCCAATAAATTGTTTGGTAGTGTCTTGGATTAAGGCTTCAGTAATATGATCAGTTGGAAATGTTTGGTCAATTTCAGTTTCCAAATCATATGAAGGTGTTGTGCTTCCTAAAACAATGGTGCCGGTGTATTCTTTTATTTGTGCCTGAAAGGTATTGATTTGCTTGGTCATTTTTCCAGTGCAAATTATCAGAAGACCGGTAGCTAGGGGGTCTAGAGTGCCAGCATGACCAACTTTTATTTTTTTGATATCAAAAGCTTTTCTAATGGCCCAACGTAATTTATTGACAACTTGAAAAGATGTCCAGTTTAGAGGCTTATCAATAAGTAATACTTGTCCAGTTTTAAAATCGTCTCCAGTAGTCATATTAGTAAATTGGTGTTTAGTTCATTGAAGAGATTCCTATGGCAATTAAGCCAACAACAATACAGTAAATAGCAAAATAGGAAAGTTTACTCTTTTTTACTAATGAAATCATCCAAGTACATGCAAATAATCCGGAAATAAAAGCAGCTATAAAACCAATGGATAAAGCAGGAAAAGTGCTGCTATCATAAGTTAATTCACCAGTCAAAATATCTTTAGCTATTTTTCCGAAAATTAAGGGGACTACCATTAAAAATGAAAATCTTGCGGCTTTTGTTTTGTCATTTCCTAATAGTACTGAAGTAGAAATTGTAGCTCCAGAACGTGAAATACCTGGAAGCATTGCAATTGCCTGAGCAAATCCAATGACTAAAGCGTTTTTAAAAGTTACTTTTTTAGTGGTGTTTTTAGCCTTGTCTGCAAGGTAAAGTAAAAAAGCGGTCAAGAGTAACATGAAACCTACCAACTGAATGTTACCACCAAAAAGATCGGCTAATTCCGATTCATAATTATAACCAATAATAACCGCGGGTAGCATTGAAATTATAATTTTAGCTACAAATTGCAAGTCCTCATTCCATTTAAAGGCGAATAATCCTTTTAATAAGGATATAATGTCTTTTCTAAAAACGACCATGGTACTTAGTGCGGTTGCAAAGTGTAATACTACTGTAAACAATAAGCTTTCTTCTGGGAGAGAGTTGTCTCCAAGAATAGCTTTTCCAAGCTCTAAATGACCACTGGAAGAAACTGGTAAAAATTCGGTAAGACCTTGAATTACACCTAGAATAATAGCATCAATAATTTCCATGAGGCAAAAATATCAAAATAGCGTTACTAAGCTTTAAAAAAGAATTGGAATTTGGAATTTAATCCTGTGATTTTGATTTATTGGGATTCAATAAAATGGCATAGATCTGAATTCCGAAACCAATAAGTACTAAAGTTGGAGCTAAACGGATACGTCTAAAATTAAAGATTTCAGGATTAAAAACATTGGGATCATCACTACCACCACCAGACATTAAAATAAAACCTAAGGCAATAAATCCAATACCTATAAACATCCATTTATAGTTCTTTTGTCCAAAGATAAATGTGTCTTTAGTGTCTTTGCTGCGTTTTTGTGCTCCCATAATTAAATTAAAGTTTCAAATATAAATTATATTTTAATCGGTATTGTTAAAATTCTAATAATATAATTGGTCTGTTTTCAAATTTAGGAATCGTTGCGTTGCAAAATACGTGCTAAACCATGTAATGAGAACACCTATAATAAAAATCCCTCCAAATAATCCAATAAGTAATATTTGATTACTAAGGAGTTCTAATTCAGGAAATGTTAGGTTTAAATAATATAATACAATAGCCATTCCTATTAAAGCAAGAAGAGCACCAATAACTCCTAAGCGAACACTTCTCCAAATAAATGGGCGACGTATAAACTGCTTAGTGGCACCAACCATTTGCATCGTTTTAATTGTAAAACGTTTAGAGTAAACCGCCAATCGTATAGAGCTATTGATTAATAATACAGCTATTAAAGTAAATAATGCACTAATAATTAAGACCCAGAGACTTATGCGTTTTACATTACTATTCATTATTGATACGAGATCTTTATCATAGCGTATATCGTCAACAAACTTCTTAGTTAATGTAGCTTGTGAAATACTATCTAAACGATGTGCTGTGACAAAGTCAGCTTTTAAATTAACATCAATGGAATTCTGTAATGGGTTGTACCCAACATCATCGAGGAAATCTTCACCATATTCGCCCTTCATAAAATCGGCAGCATCTTCCTTAGAGACATATTTAGTCTCTTTTACATAATTGGCCATAGCCAAGCTTTTTTCCAGCTGATTGATTTCTACTTGTTTAGCCGATTCGTTTAAATATATAGTCATCACAACCCGTTCCTTGAAATTATTAGAAATGGTTTTAGCATTAAGCACTAACATGCCTAATAAACCAAGAAGAAATAATACCAAAGCAATACTTATCACTACCGAAAAATAAGAAGAAATAAGACGTCGTTTTTGATGTTTTTCAAAAGATGAACTCATAAATGTGTTGTAGTTGATGTTGTAAAAATAAAAAAGTAAATTAATAATTTACTTTAAAATACCAAGTCTTTTAATTTCAATATTTATCATTCCCATATAATTGGAGATTTTATGAATTGAAATTTTTATTATTATTTAATTCAATTAATTTTAATACATCTAATAGTATAAACTAAAACATATGAAAATTGTTGTAATAGGAGCAGGTGGGGTAGGTGGATATTTTGGAGGAAAACTAGTACTTGCTGGTCTAAATGTGACATTTGTTGCGAGAGGAAAAACTTTTGAGGCCATTAAAACTAAAGGATTACAGGTGAAAAGTATTCATGGTGATTTCCATGTGTCTCCAAAAGTAACGAATGATATTAGCACAATTAAAAATCCAGATTTAATTATTCTTGGCGTAAAATCATGGCAAGTGCAAGAGGTTGCAAATGTACTTAAACCTATTCTTAATAAGAACACGATGGTTTTACCATTACAAAATGGGGCTGATAACGCCGATCGTCTATTATCTGTCTTACCAAAAGAAAATGTGCTAGCAGGATTGTGTAAAATAGTGAGTAAAATTGAATCGCCTGGTTATATTAATCATTTTGCATTTGAACCAGAGATTGTATTTGGGGAGTATGACAATAGTAAAACCGAACGTATTTCAGAATTAAAATCAATTTTTGACAAGGCAGGTTTTAAGAATGTTGTATCAGAAGATATTCATTTAGACATTTGGAAAAAGTTTTTATTCATTACAACGATAAGTGGTGTAGGTGCCATAACAAGATCTGTTTTTGGAGAAATGCGAGCTGATGAAAATGTACGACAAATAATGTATCAAACAGCGACTGAGATTGTAGCAATAGCCAATGCAAAAGGCATTAAGTTGACGAATCACCATATAGAAATGGTTATGAAAGTGGTTGACAATTTAGCCTATAATACCACTGCGTCGATGCAACGTGATATTATGGAGGGTCGCCCGAGCGAACTCGAAAATTTTAATGGGTATATTGTAAGAGAAGGGAAGGCATCTCATATTACAACCCCAATAAATACTTTTACATACCACTGCTTATTACCTCAAGAAAAAGTGGCTAGAAGTTAATTAATTTCAAAAACACTTAATACTCCAGCATGATCTGATGGAAACATTTGATCTTGATCTGGGTGTTGATCAATAACTCTGGAATCAATAGGTTTAACTTTAGGGCCTTTATAGTAAATGAAATCAATTCTAAAATCATCACAATAATTATAAAGTGGCGACCATGTTTTCCCTATATATTTCACAGGGTCTGGATGAATTTCTCTATAACTATCTTTAAATCCTTGTTCCATCATTATTTTACTCACTGGAAAGTCGATGACTTTGTTATAATGCAAACCAGCTTCAGCGGTAGATTTAGTCCAATCTAAATGGGAACAAGAGTTGAAATCTCCTCCAAAAAGCACTGGTGTATTTTTGTCTGTTGCATAAACTGAAAGGTCCTTTTCTAGAATTGCATTAAGATCTTTTACAGCATAATTCATATCACCATCAATCATGTCTTGTTCTGTGTAATCTGGATTGTTAATTTCCATTGTATAATCAGGTAAGGCGTAGCGCAACCATACATCCCAAACAATGACTTCTTTATTATTTGGCATTTTTATTTTGGCGCCAATACTATAGAATCCCTTATAATTTGAGGGATATTGCTCTATTATGGGGTAGCGACTAAAAATAGCTAAATTATCTTTTTCTCCAAGCGTATAATAGTGAAAACCTAATTGCTCAGCGATAAGTTTTGCAGCGCCATAGGTTTCAATCATTAAGACTACATCAGCGGTTGATGCTTTAATTATATCTATAACACGTTGTCTGCCTAATTTTTCTCCGCTTTCAACACCTCCATGCCAAATGTTCCATGACAGCACTTTTAAAATATTATCATTTTGTATACTTGATAATCCTTCATAAACACTTTTGTTTTTAGGAGTACTTGTAAAATCTGACGCCAGATATTGCCCTTTGAAAGAGCTGTTGGAATTTAGAATATAGATAGGGGTGTTATCAGTAGCAGAACTAGAATACTGCTTTTTTATGTCCCCATGAAAACGCCCTAAAATATCAGTTGCGTCTAAGGCTTCGTCATCAAAACCATAACACGCAAGTAAATCAGAATAGTTTTTATGGTCCTTTTTTAAAGGGCTGTGCATCCATTTTTTTATAGTGTTTTGATCAATTGCTGTATTCCAAATTCTAACTTCGTCGATACTCCCATTAAAAAAATGTTCACTATCATTGGCGCCAATAAAAGAGGGGCAAATGCCTTTGCCTCCTTTGCCTTTAGCTTCCAGTTCTCCATCAACATAAAGTTTAAAATCTGTGCCATTATTAACAACTGCTAAATGATGCCAGTCAGAATCTAGTTTATGAGTTGCAATTAAACTATCGCCAACAGTTGGATATCCATTTTTTAGGCTAAGTGGTGTTTGTTCCCAGTCTTTAATTGTTGCCCAGCCATTGGAGATAATGGTTTCATTTGGATTCCATAAGGTATCATTGCCTTTTATCCAGACTGATAATGTCCATTGATTTGTAATTGGTTTTAAAAATAGATCAACCTTATCATCAATACCATCAAACTTCAAGGCATTATTAGTATACAATTTGGTGTTGTTAGTTGGATTGGTTGCATTCTGTTTTTTACAAGAAATATTTACTAGAAGGATTAATATGAATGCTATCTTGTAAATATTAATAATTGTCTTGGCTAATTTCAATGGGTGTTTTTTTATAATTATATGTTAGTTCTTCGATTTCATACTAATGAGATATACTCCAGAAGCTACTAATAAACAACTTATTATTTTAACAAGGTTAATATCTTGAGCATATTCCTCATGGCCCAATACAAAAGCATAAATGCTTACCATGATAAAACTTACTGCTGGCTGTAAATAGACATAACTCCCTGTTACGGATGGAGACACATATTTAAGCGAATAAATATTAAATAGATAGGCCAAAAAGGTGGTGCACACTATAACAAAAGTAATTACCAAATAAGTTTGTATTGTGAATGCTTCGTAGTTTGTAGTCAAAGCGTCTTTCACACCAATTGGGAATACAAACATAAGTCCAAATAAAAACACCCAACTAATTACTGTTATAGCGCTGTATTTTTTCATCATTGGTTTAACAAGAACTAAATACAAGGCATAGGAACAAGCATTGGAAAATATAAAGAGATTCCCTAACATAGAGCTTGTTCCTCCAGATGTATTACCGTATCCAACTAATAATATTGCGCCAACCGCTCCTATGGCAATACCTAGAAGTTTATTTTTTGTAATTTTTTCTTTTAAAATAAGAGCACTAAAAATTAATACCATTACTGGTATTGCGGTAATTATAATTGAAGCGTCAATGGGAGATGTTAAACTTAGTCCGTGAAAGAACAATAATTGATTTGTAGCAACACCTAACAATCCACAGAGAATGAGTAACAAAAAATCTTTCTTTTCAATTTTCTCTTTAATAAAAGATTTAATAATCCAAAACAGAATTCCTGCTCCAATCACCCGTAATAAAATGAAAGCTGAAGGGCCTATTTTATTAGGCATAATGCCCTTGGCGATTAAATAATTCATGCCATAGATAACATTAGCGCCGAGTAGCGCAAGATGTGCTTTAATTGTATTGTTTTGCAATTTTAGTTAGTTTAATTAGAATTGAATTACAATTCAAAAGTAAAGGTTTTTTCATTCATACAATAAACCGTAAATTTGCCACTTCAAAAAGCAGAAAGTAATTTGTTTATCATATGCTTTTAAGATTATAAAGATAGAACGGAAAGTATTAATATGAAACTTCCAGAATGAGGATTTCAATACTCAAGGAAAGGACAATAGAAAATATACATGAAATACAATTTTAACGAAATTGAGGCCAAGTGGCAAAAGTATTGGGCAGAAAACAAAACGTTTAAAGCTGTAAATAATTCTGAGAAACCAAAATACTATGTGTTAGACATGTTCCCTTACCCAAGCGGAGCTGGATTGCACGTTGGTCATCCACTAGGTTATATTGCTTCAGATATTTATGCGCGTTACAAACGTCACAAAGGGTTTAATGTATTGCACCCTCAAGGATATGATAGTTTTGGTTTGCCTGCAGAACAATATGCAATCCAAACTGGACAGCATCCCGCTTTGACAACCGAAGCTAATATTAAAACCTATAGACGACAGTTGGATCAAATAGGGTTTTCTTTCGATTGGTCTCGTGAAGTACGTACTTCTAGTCCTGAATACTATAAATGGACACAGTGGATCTTTATTCAATTGTTTGAGTCTTGGTATAATATTGATACTGATAAAGCAGATTCCATTTCAAACTTAGTTAATACGTTTGCTTCTGAAGGAAATTCAAAGGTAAATGCAGTTTGTGATGATGTAGTTGAATTCTTTTCTGCGGAACAATGGAATGGGTATTCTTCAGAAAAACAACAAGAAATATTATTACAATATAGATTAACCTACTTAGCAGAAACTGAAGTTAATTGGTGTCCTGCTTTGGGAACTGTTTTAGCAAATGACGAAATTATAAACGGGGTTTCCGAACGTGGAGGACATCCTGTAGTGCGTAAAAAAATGACCCAATGGAGCATGCGTATTTCTGCATATGCAGAGCGCTTATTACAAGGCTTAAATACTATTGATTGGACAGATTCATTGAAAGAAAGTCAACGTAACTGGATAGGGAAATCAGTTGGAGCATCAGTCTCATTCAATGTAAATGGACATGATGAGATTATTGATGTGTTTACAACTCGACCAGATACTATTTTTGGTGTGAGTTTTATGACTTTAGCACCAGAGCATGATTTCGTTTCCAAATTAACAACAGCTGCGCAAAAAGCAGATGTTGAAGCTTATGTATTGGCAACGGCTAAACGTAGTGAACGCGATAGAATGGCCGATGTAAAAACCATTTCAGGAGTGTTTACAGGGGCCTATGCCGAACACCCGTTTACAAAAACACCGATTCCAATATGGATTGGGGATTATGTACTTGCCGGATATGGAACAGGAGCAGTAATGTCAGTGCCTTGTGGTGATCAACGTGATTATGATTTTGCAAAGCACTTTGATATCGCGATTCCTAACATTTTTGAGGGAGTAGATATTAGTCAAGAGGCTTATGCCGATAAAAATAATACGTCGATTGCTAATAGTGACTTCCTAAATGGGATGAATCATAAAAAAGCAACCAAACGTGCTATTTATGAGTTAGAACAACTTAGTCAAGGTGAAGGAAAAACCAATTACCGCTTACGTGATGCCGTGTTTTCTCGTCAGCGTTATTGGGGGGAGCCATTTCCAGTATATTATGTAAATGGGATGCCACAAATGATTGATAAAGCACATTTACCAATCCGTTTACCAGAAGTTGAGAAATATTTACCAACAGAAACAGGTGAACCACCATTAGGGAATGCAACCGTTTGGGCCTGGGATTCTGTAATTAATGGAGTGGTTGATAATGATCAAATTAATAATGAGACTGTTTTCCCTCTGGAATTGAATACTATGCCGGGTTGGGCAGGAAGTTCTTGGTATTTTAATCGCTATATGGATGCCGATAATACAGAAGAATTTGCAAGTCAGGAAGCCTTGAATTATTGGAAAGATGTCGATTTATATATTGGAGGTAGTGAACACGCTACAGGACATTTATTGTATTCGCGTTTCTGGCAAAAATTCCTGTTTGATAAGGGAGTTGTACCCGTAGACGAGTTTGCAAAAAAACTGATCAACCAAGGGATGATCTTGGGGACGAGTGCCATTGTTTATAGAATTACAGGCACAAATAAGTATGTCTCTAAAGGCTTGAAGGATAATTACGAGGTTGAAGAGTTAAGAGTTGATGTTAATATGGTGAATGCTTCTGATGAAATAAATATTCGTGATTTAAAAAATTGGCAGCCACAATTTGCAAGTGCTGAATTTATACTTGAGGATGATAAATATATTGTTGGACGGACTGTAGAGAAAATGTCAAAACGTTGGTATAATGTTGTGAATCCTGAAGAAATATGCGAACAATATGGTGCAGATAGTTTACGTCTCTACGAAATGTTTCTTGGTCCATTAGAACAATACAAACCTTGGAATACTGCTGGTATTACAG